>Ga0180007_10000110_pt1 | contig 146479 bp, 130 predicted proteins | sample MM_PC_MetaG_FD_121122 | JGI IMG/M metagenome (GOLD analysis project Ga0180007, IMG submission 121122) | Groundwater microbial communities from the Aspo Hard Rock Laboratory (HRL) deep subsurface site, Sweden - MM_PC_MetaG | ecosystem: Environmental > Aquatic > Deep subsurface > Groundwater...
AACACTTGTATTATATCATAATCTTAGAAAAAGCTGAATACCTTCAGTTTTTTTGTCATTCAAAACTAATTGAATAAAATATTACAAATATTCTCTTGACTTTAATTATCTAATTTTTTATCTAATTTCTGTTACGCCCATATACTTTTGTAGTACAGTGGGGATTTTAATTGAACCATCTGATTGTTGATAGTTTTCCATAATTGCAATCACGGTTCTTCCGACCGCCAATCCGGAACCATTCAATGTATGAACAAATTCAAGTTTCGAATCATTTGCTCTTCTGAATTTGATATTCGCTCTTCTTGCTTGATAATCTTCAGCATTGGAAATTGAACCAATTTCACGATATTTATTTTCTGAAGGTAGCCAAACTTCGATATCGAATGTTTTTCTCATTGAAAAGCCCAAATCTCCTGTGCAAAGTTCTACGACTCTATATGGAAGTTCAAGCAATTGCAAAACTCTTTCAGAGTTCGCAAGCATTTTATCTAACTCATCATACGACTCTTCTGGTTTTGTAAATTTAATTAATTCAACTTTATTAAATTGGTGTTGTCTTAATATTCCTCGAGTATCTCTTCCAGCAGAACCTGCCTCTTGACGAAATGCCGTAGTATATGAAACGTATTTTAGTGGTAATTTCTCAACATCAAGAACTTCATCACGGTGTAAGTTAATCGTAGGAACTTCCGCGGTTGGGTTTAAATACAGGTTTCTGTCATCGTATAGTTTGAACGCTTCTTCTTTAAACTTCGGAAATTGTCCGGAGGCATACATTGAAGCTTCATTAATAATATAGGGTGGAATGACTTCTACGTATCCATGTTCATTGGCGTGTAAATCCATCATCCATTGAATTAAGGATCGTTCAAGTCTTGCTCCTAACCCTTTGTATACAACAAATCTTGAACCAGAAATTTTCCCAGCTCTATTGAAATCAAGAATATCAAGAGCTTCTCCCAATTCGTAATGACCTTTAATAGGAAAATCAAATGTGGTTGGAGTTGAATTCTTTTTAATTTCCTTGTTGTCAGAGTCGTCTTTACCTACAGAGATAAATTCGTTTGGAAGATTCGGAGTATTTAATAGTGCGTCTTTGATTTCTTCGTCCGTTCTAGTCACAAACTCATCTAGGTTTTTAATTTCATCCGAAAAAGAATTCATATCGCTTAAAATTTGAGTGACATCTTTTCCTTCTCTTTTGTATAGGCCAATCAATCTCGATACTTCATTCTTTTTTGCTTTTAACACTTCGACTTTTTGTATGGCGGCTCTTCTAGACTCATCTTTGGTCAGTATTTCTCGAAGATATGAGAAGTCACCACCTCTTCTATTTAATAATTCAATACATTTATCGGTTTCTTCCCGAATTTGTTTTAAGTCGAGCATGGGACACCTCCTAATAGCTGTCGCTTAGAATATCATCTATTGTATCATCATCTTCTTCTTGGGACAATTCGTCTTCTAAAGAAAGTTCAGAAAAATGCTTATATTCTTTTACTGATTCTTCCATTTTTGCATCGTTGATTACCGTTTCTGAAGTTTTTTCGCTTATCACGACAGTATCCGCTACATTTCCTTCAGTTTCATAGTCGTCTTCCTCTTTTGCAACAATCGCGATTGTACCCACTGTGTGATCTTCAAGAAGATTAATGATTCGAACGCCTTGCGTTGAACGTTTTGTTTGAGCGATTTGATCAATTGGAACTCGAATGATGACTCCTTTATCAGAAATAACCAGTAAGTCTTCATCACCAACTACAGAAATCAATTTTTTCAAGTTACCATTTTTTTCCGTCACGTTAATCGTTTTTACGCCCTTACCACCACGAATTTGAAGTCTGTATTCATCAACATTTGTTCTTTTTCCGTATCCGAATTCAGTAATAGCCAAAACTTCATTCCGATCTTCATCAACGGTGGTAACACCGATGACTTCTTCGGTCTTGCTTAAACTTATACCCCGTACTCCGGCTGCATTACGGCCCATGCAACGTACATCTTCTTCGTTAAATCGAATGGCTTTTCCGTTTGAAGCACCTATGATGATGTCGCGTTCTCCATCGGTCAATTTAACAGAATGCAATGTGTCGTCGTCTTTTAGAGACAAAGCACGAATACCATTAACTCGAATGTTTTGGAAATCGGATACCTTCGTTCTTTTGACCACGCCTTGAGAGGTGGTGAAGAATAGATATCCTTCTTCAAAATTATTGATGCTCATCAATGCGGCCAAAGTTTCACCTTCGACAAGATTTAAGAGATTTACAATCGGTAGTCCTTTGGAGTTTCTTCCGTAATTTGGAATCTTGTATCCTTTAATCTTATATACTCTGCCCAGAGATGTAAAGAATAGAAGATAATCGTGCGTTGATGTGGAAATCAACGAATCGATGACATCGTCTTCATTCATCTTCATTCCCGTTTTGCCTCTTCCACCACGGTTTTGGGTCTTGTATACATCAACATTCATGCGTTTGACGTATCCTTTGGTCGTCACGGCAATAATTACTTCTTCAACAGGGATTAAATCTTCATCTTCAATATCGAAATCACCGAACGGATCAATTTCGCTTCTTCTTGCATCTCCATATTTTTCTTTGATTTCTTTTGCGTCTTCAATTAATATTTCTTTTTGAAGTTCTTTGCTGTCCAAAACTTGATTGTAATAGGCAATCGCCTTTTCGATTTCTTCCAGTTCTTGGTGAATTTTATCTCTTTCTAATCCCGAAAGCCTTCTTAATTGCATAGCTAAGATTGCTTTCGCTTGGATATCCGATAAAGAGAAAGTATCGATAAGGCGTTGTTCTGTATCGTCATAAGAATCTCTGATGATATGAATAACATCGTCAATGTTGTCTAAAGCGATGATGAATCCCTTTAACAAATGTTCTCTTTGAACCGCTTTGTTCAAATCAAATTTAGTTTTTCGAGTTAAAACATCTACTTGATGGTTAAAATAATGACGAATAATCTCTTTTAGAGGTAAAGTTTCAGGTTTATCATCTACCAAAGCTAACATGTTAATTCCAAAAGAAACCTGTAATTGAGAGTTTTTATAAAGATTATTCAATAATACTTCTGCATTGACATCTCTTCTGAGTTCCATAACAACACGCATTCCATTGCGGTTGGATTCGTCTCTCAAATCGGTAATTCCATCAATCTTTTTGTCTTTTGCAAGTTCTGCAATTCTTTCAATTAAAGTTGTTTTATTTACTTGATAAGGAATTTCTTTGATGATTATATGTTTTTTTCCGTTTTGGGTTTCAATCACTTGTGTTTTTGCTTTCACACGAATAATTCCTCTACCGGTTTCATACGCTTGTCGAATCCCTCCAAGCCCTAAAATGACCCCACCTGTTGGAAAATCAGGTCCTTTTATGTAATCCATAAGTTCTTCTGTAGACAATTCGGGATTATGTATATATGCAATGTATCCGTCGATGACTTCATTTAAGTTATGAGGCGGGATATTGGTTGCCATTCCAACCGCAATACCTGTGGATCCATTGATTAGAAGATTAGGAATTCTTGAAGGAAGTACTTTTGGTTCTTGTTCACTACCATCGTAGTTATCAATGAAATCTACAGTATCTTTTTTGAGATCTCTTAATATTTCAGCTGTTATTTTTTCCATTTTCGCTTCAGTGTAACGCATAGCAGCTGCGCCATCACCGTCAACGGAACCAAAGTTACCATGACCATTAACTAATGGATAACGGTAACTAAAATCTTGTGCCATCCGAACCATAGAATCGTAGATAGCGGAGTCTCCATGGGGATGGTATTTACCCATAACGTCTCCGACGATACGTGCAGACTTCTTGAATTGCTTGTCTGGAGTGACTCCTAGTTCTTCCATTCCGTATAAAATTCTACGGTGAACAGGTTTAAGTCCATCTCTTACATCAGGAAGTGCTCGTTGAACGATAACGCTCATCGCATAACTTAAAAAGGAGTTTTTCATTTCATTGGAAATATTAATTTCAATGACCTTGTTGCTAATATTTACAGGTGTCCCTGTCAATTTGATATTCTCATCCATGATTTACTCCTTAAACATCCAGATTACGCACAAATTCTGCATTTTCTTGAATGAACTCTCTTCTGCTTGAGACATCATCTCCCATAAGCATTGAGAAAATTCTGTCGGCTTCAATTGCATCTTCAAGTGACACTTGAAGAAGTGTTCTTGTTTCTGGGTCCATGGTTGTTTCCCAAAGTTGTTCAGGATTCATTTCACCGAGACCTTTATATCTTTGAAGAGTTGGTTTTCCACTTAATTCAGAAAGAATTCTCTCCAATTCCTTTTCTTCATATGCGTACTGTACAGATTTTCCAAATTGAACCTTGAAAAGAGGTGGCTGAGCGATGTAAACATACCCTTTTTCAATGAGTTGTCTCATGTACCTGAAGAAGAATGTCAACAAAAGTGTACGAATGTGAGCGCCATCGACATCGGCATCGGTCATGATAATAATTTTTTGATATCTTGCAGACTCGATTTGAAATTCGTCACCGATTCCGGTTCCGAATGCTTGAATCATCGATACAATCTCTTTGTTTTGCAGCGCTTTGTCAAGTCTGGCCTTTTCTACATTCAATACTTTTCCGCGCAATGGCAATATTGCTTGATACTCAGAATCTCTTCCTTGTTTAGCTGATCCACCCGCTGAGTCACCCTCAACGATATAAATCTCTGATTTGGTAGCATCTTTCGTCCGACAATCAGCAAGTTTTGATGCAAATCCAAGAGAATCTAAGGGTGATTTTCTTCTTGTTGCTTCTCTTGCTTTTTTAGCTGCAATTCTGGCTCTTTGAGCCATCATTGCTTTTTCGACGATAATTTTTGCTGAAGAAGGATTTTCTAACAAGAAACGATCCAATCCTTCAGACATGACAGCTATTACCGCTCTTCTAGCGTCGGTAGATCCTAATTTTGATTTAGTTTGTCCCTCAAATTGTGGGTCTGGATGTTTAATCGAGACAATTGCAACCAATCCTTCTCTAGCGTCTTCGCCTTGGAGAGATTCATCTTTTTTGAAAATGTTTGCGGTTTTCCCATAATTGTTGAGAATTCGAGTCAAGGTCATTTTAAAACCTTCTTCGTGAGTTCCGCCTTCTGCGTTATTGATGTTATTTGTAAATGGATATATATTTTCTGCGTATCCATCATTATATTGCATTGCTATTTCAACAAGAATGTTATCTTGTTCGCCTTCAAAATAAGCAACGGTAGGATGAATTTTGTCTTTCCCGATGTTAAGGAAGTCAACGTATTCTCTTACTCCACCTTCGTATCTATATTCTTTACGAATGATATTGTTATGATTTCTTGAATCAGTAATGGTGAATTGGATTCCTTTGTTTAAAAATGCAAGCTGTTGAATTCTGTTTCTCAATATTTCAAACTCAAATTCTTGAGATTCTGAAAAAACTTCTGGATCAGGCAAAAATGTCACAATCGTACCGGTTTTCTCGGTCTCCCCAACTTCAGTGAGCTCTTTTTTGACAAATCCGTGATCAAACCCTATCTCATATTTTTTGCCATTCATTGAAATTTCAACATTCATATATTGACTTAACGCATTAACAACAGATGCTCCGACTCCATGAAGTCCTCCAGCAACCTTATATGCATTATGGTCAAACTTGCCTCCAGCATGCAAAACAGTAAAAACCGTTTCAACGGTTGGCTTTTTAGATTTCGGATGAATATCAACAGGAATTCTTCGACCGTTGTCTTCAACTCTGATGATATTCCCCGGAAGTATTTCAACAGTAATCGTATTAGCATATCCTGCTAAAGCTTCATCGACCCCATTATCAACAATTTCCCAGACTAAATGGTGAAGTCCTCTTGGCCCAGTCGAACCAATATACATACCGGGTCTCTTTTTTACGGCTTCCAATCCTTCTAAAATTTGAATATTACTTGAATCATACTTTGCTTGATTTGCCATGCTGTTTCTCCTCCTGGATGTGCCCCTTTGAAACATGAAATACTTTAACGTTGTTCAATGCATCTTGATTCAATTCATGTAGTGATGTTGTTGTAATGATTGCTTGAGCTTGTATTTTAGACAAATATTGTATCAATTTGTTTTGTTTTTCATAATCTAATTCCGAGAACACATCATCTAGTAATATAACGGGATATTCCTTTAGACGGTCTTTCATCATCTCCGCAAGAGCCATGTCCAAAGTCAATATCAATGTCCTTTGCTCTCCCCCAGATGCATAGTCTTTTGCCATAACATCGTTTAGATAGAAATCATAATCATCGCGATGAGGTCCAAAGTTAGTTGTATAACTCATTTTGTCAGTTCTATACTTGCTTTTCATTACCTTTTCAATTTCGGTTTCTATAGATGGTAGATATTGAATCCGGTAATACTCGTTTTTGCTCGAAAACAAATGATATTGTTTTTCAAGAAATAGATTAATTTCTTGAATGAACTTCTTTCTGTGTTCAACCACAGGTCTAGCGGCCTCAGCTAATTGTTCGGTGATTACATCAAGTAGTAAGTCATCTTCTTTATTGGGCTGATTCATCTTTTTTAACAATTCGTTCCTTTGTTTTAAAACATATTTATAATTTCCAAGATTGCTTATATAATTCTTATCCATTTGACCCATATAAACATCAAAAAAATATCTTCTTTCACGAGGAGACCCCTTGATAATGTTCATGTCTTCAGGCAAAAAGGAGACAATTTGTAAATGACCGATATAATCACTTAGTTTTTTTTGAGAAGTTTTATTGATGATTGCATTCTTTCCGCTAGCGGAAATTATCATAGACAAATCAAACAATCTAGATTGTGACAAAACGGTAGCTTCAACTTTTGCAAAATCTTCCTGATGTCTAATTAAAACCAAATCGCTAGTTTTATAAGATTTCGCTAAAGCAAGAACATAAATTGATTCCAAAAAATTGGTTTTTCCTTCACCGTTTGAGCCAATAATAAAATGAATACCCTGACCAAATTCCAAAGATTCCTTCTCGTAATTACGAAAATTGGTTAGGGTTATTTTTTTAAGGTTCATAATGGCTGGCGATCTTAAGTTGAATTTTATTATTGATGATAATGATATCTCCGGGATAACATTTTTTTCCCCTTCGATTATCTAGTTCTCCATTGACAGTAATAGTGTTTTCCATCAAATAAAATTTTGTTTCCCCACCGCTCTGAATAACATTTGCGAATTTTAACAACTGGCCAAGAGTGATATACGGACTTGTAATTTCGATTATTTTCATTAGAAACCTCTCATGTGAATTCCAGTTCATTTCAATGATACTTTATATATAATATTATATAATATTATTATATAAATTTCAATGTATATTTTCGATATTAGAGCTTTTTAGCTCAAGGGCAATAAATCATACCCCTTAATGCTTTCTCGCTTGCAGAAAGCAAAATAGAATCATTAGCATTCAAAATATATGAACACATAGATTCACACGAGATTGATTTGAGAGGTTCTACCATAAAAATATAAATTATGCTATAATAAATTAATAATCCTATAATGGGGGTGTGCGGATGGAACGTTGTGTAGCTTATATAGATTTAAACAAGTTGCTGAATAATTATAACACTTTGGAATCCATAGGTTCTTCATCATATAAAGTCATGTCTGTCGTAAAAGCAAATGCTTATGGACATGGTTCCGTGGAAGTATCAAAGCATTTAGAGAATCATGGTTGCCAACATTTTGGAGTCGCATGTCTGGAAGAAGCTCTAGAGCTTAGAAACAATGGAATAAAGTCAATGATTTTGGTTTTCGGAAGATCGGATCCTTCTGATGCTGAAAAATTATCGATGAATAATATCACACAAACAGTAGAGTCAATCGACTACGCAATTAAACTCAATGAATCCGGGCTCCCAATAAATATTCATATCAATATAGATTCCGGCATGTCACGAATTGGTTTCTATTGTCACAGAGAAGAAAATATAGATTCAGTAGCAAGTCAAATAGAACAAATATCAAAAATGAATAATTTGAATATCACAGGAATATATACCCATTTCGAAGGGGCTGAAAAAGAAGACTCAAGTCATACATTACATCAATTCAATGTATATATGAGTTTGATAAAAGAACTTGAAAAAAGGAAAGTAAATGTAGGAATCAGACATGTTTGCAACTCCTCCGCAACAATTAAATTTCCAGAAATGCATCTTGATATGGTCCGATGCGGCATAGCAATTTATGGATACCCTCCGGTAGAAACAAATTTAAAATTTGAACCCGTGATGACGCTGGCATCAAAGATTATTTCGATGAGAAATGTTGTTCCCGGAGATTCAATAAGTTATGGAGCAAAGTATGTTGCAGACAAAAATATGACAATAGCCACTGTTTCAATCGGGTATGCAGATGGGTATCCAAGAGCTTTGTCAAACAATGATTTCGTCCTTCTAAATAAAGCAGAACTGCCAGTCGTTGGTACGATATGTATGGATGCGATTATGATCGACACAACAAATGCATATGCAAAGATAGATGATGAAATTATCTTATTTGGAAATGATAAATCTGTTGAAATATTATCCAAAAAAATAGGAACGATATCATATGAAATTCTATGCAATGTTGGTAAAAGAGCAAAAAGAATATATAAAAAAACGTCATAAAAAATGACGTTTTTTTTATGAGACAAAAGTATGAAACAATAATACAAAATAATGAAAATATGAAAAATGTTAACATTACAATAGGACAAGCAATGTTTAATAGAGAAGAAATAAGTAAATCGAAATAAAATAGAAAACTTAAAAAAGAAGAACTACAAGTTTAGGGTAGTAAGAGTAAAAACTAAGATATTTAAAAAGAAATTAATCAAATTTATGAATTTGTGTAAATGTCTATATTTGGCAATTTAAAGGTTATAATAACTTAATATACAAAATGAATATAGAAGAGAAGGATTAAAGCAAAGTTAAACAAACAATATTAAAAATGAGGAAATCTAACAGAAGCTGAGTAAGACCAGAGAAAATATAATAAAATATGATGTTTATTATTATAAAACTACTAAAAATACAACAACAATTAAATCGGATCTTAAAAAGATATTTTCACAGTAAAATTCATCACTTAGTAATGCAGAAAATCAAATAGTATCAAAAAATCATAATTACAGCGTGAAGATAAATTAATCAAATTGAATGTACTAAACGAATATTATGATAACGCGAGTAAAATCAAGTTGAAAATATCAATAATATTATTTAACAAAATAATGATATGAGCGACAATTATTTTACGGTAATATTATTAGAAAATTCACTCTTTTATTTTTTCAATTTGTTATGATAAAACCTATTTGAATTCTACTGACAAACAAAGATAATAGATGAAATATCAATCATATCTTATAATTTATAAGTCTCTCGTTGTGGCGATTTTCATGTTGTTTAGACATATTTATATGAAATCTAAATCTAAGTTTTGACATTACAAATCATTCGAATTTTTCTTTATGCATTTTATTGTAAGAATTATCTGAAGATAACAGATACGAATACACAATTTTCTGCAAATTTTCTAGTCAGAGTCAATGAGATATTTTTGTATTATACTCTATTTTTCATTTTTATTTTATACTACTTTTTATTTGTTTTTTTTGAACATATATTTTTTTTTGTTTTTTCTCAAAATTCAAATACTTTAATTTTTTTTTAAGCAACATCGTTTTTGATCCCCGTATCTTTACGCTACTTTTTATGATAAATTTATGATTCATAATTTCTAAATTTTATATATCTATTTTGACTACTTTGTTATTTGTTTTTAGCAATTATTTTTCGTTTTATTATCTGCATATTTATTTTTGAAAGTTGTTTTTTTCATTTACACATTTTTTTCTAGTTATTTTCGTTTTTCTTTTGTAGACTATCCAAGAATTCTACCATTGTATACAGCCAATGTTTGTTCAATTCTATTGTATCTAATATGAATCTTATCTTTTCGTTTTTGTACGCGAATCTAAGATAAGGAGATATATGCATACCGCTTGTGAATACATCTTCTCCAGCTATTTTTTTGCTTCCCATTACTGATACAATCAATGTAATATTCGTCTTCGATTCACTAATTTTTTCTATATCGAATTCCTTTGTCAACACTTCGAATAGTCTCTCGTACATATATATTTCTAGTTCTTCATCGTAGCCTCCAAATCTGTCTTTCAACTCTTCAGAGAGCATTTTTAGTTCATCTAGGTTTTTAACATTTTGTATCTTCTTGTGCATTTCTATTTTGACAAAGTCATCCTCAATATATTTTTTATCAATGTATTTTGATACTCTCGTTTTAACTCCTTGAGATGATATTTGATCTTCAATTATACCTTGTTTTTCTTTAATCTCTTCTTCTAATATTTTCATGTACAAGTCAATTCCAACTGAATCAATAAATCCTGATTGTTCGCTTCCCAATACATCGCCGGCACCTCTTATTGACAAGTCTCGAACAGCAATTTTAAAACCAGATCCAAGTTCAGTAAACTCCTTTATTACTTTCAGTCTCTTTAACGCTTCTTCTGTTAAAACTTTATCCTTATAGTACATTAAATATGCATATGCTATTCTGTTTGTTCTCCCTACCCTACCTCTTATTTGATACAACTGCGAGAGCCCAAGTTTATCAGCGTCGTGTATGATTAAAGTATTTGCGTTTGGAATATCAATTCCGGTTTCAATGATTGTAGTCGAAATCAGAACATCAATATCTTGGTTGATAAAATCGTCAACAACATCTTCAAGGTCATGCTTGTGCATTTGCCCATGGGCAACCTGTATTCTTGCTTGAGGGACTAATTTTTGTACTTTGGATGCAATGTTTTCAATATCTTCTATGCGATTGTATAAATAGAACACTTGTCCTTTTCTCATAAGCTCTCTTTCGATCGCATCCTTGATTAATGTGTCATTTCTTTCCAAAACATAGGTTTGAATCGGGTAGCGATTTTCTGGAGCTGTTTCTAGAAGTGACATATTTTTAACGCCCATAATTGCCATTTGAAGTGTTCGTGGAATTGGTGTAGCCGACAAAGATAAAACATCGACATTCACCTTCATTTCTTTAATTCTTTCTTTGTGTAACACTCCAAACCTTTGTTCCTCATCAATAACGAGCAACCCTAGGTCCTTAAATACCATATCTTTGCTTAATATTCGATGTGTTCCAATTACAACATCAACAGTTCCGCGCGCTAAACCTTCTAGTATTCCCTTCTGCTCCTTTTTTGATACAAAACGATTCAGAAGTCTTACTTGAATTCCATACTTTTCCATTCTATCCTTGAAAGTATTGTAATGTTGTTTAGAAAGGACTGTAGTTGGTGCGAGATATGCTACTTGCTTTTTGTTGAGTACGGCACGAAAAGCGGCACGCAGTGCTACTTCTGTTTTCCCAAATCCCACATCACCGCAAAGAAGCCGGTCCATTGGCCTAGGAAGACTCATATCATTCAACACTTCCGAGATTGCCTTGTTTTGATCTCTGGTTTCTTCGTATGGAAAATCATTTTCAAAATCCTTTTCAAAATCAGAATACTCAAAATAGGAGAATCCTTGAGATTTTTCCCTATCTGCATATAGTTTAATCAATTTGTCAGCAATATCTTTTGCTTTTTGCCGAACTCGTTGTTTTGCTTTCGCCCAATCAGATCCGCCTAATTTTGATAATCTGGGCACAAACCCTTCACTACCAGAGTATTTTTGTATTTGATGGAAAGACTCTAAAGGAATGTATAATTTATCGCCATCACGATATTCGATATGGATATAATCGTTTAATGTCGCCCCCATTTGCATAGAAGATATTTCAAGAAACTTTCCGATTCCATAATCATAATGAACTACAAAATCTCCGGGTTTTAACTCATTAATGCTCGAAAGCCTCTTGCTTGTTTCATATACCGATACATATCTTCCTTTTCTACGGATGTTCCTGAGTTTAAATATAGAAGGTTCCGTAATCACTCTCAACCCTAAGGTATCGCTTGTAATATCAAAAAAATGGTCTGAGACAATAATATTAATTTGATTTTCATACAATAAATCGTTATCGGTTAACAGTTGGTATTTTAAATGATTTAATTCCATCATATCGACGATTTCAGTTCTCATTTTTAGACTTGATGCTGTAATAATAACTGTTTTATTAGCTATATCGCTCCTAATATCAGAAATAAACAGTTCTGTATTTCCCTGAAAAGACAAAACTTCCTTTCCAAAAAACGAAAGAGCTGTATCAAACGTCTGTTTATATTTGAATTCAAAGAAATCGATAAAAACACCCTGATTGTAATTAAGTTCATGAAGTGAATAAAGCAGTTCAAATGACATCTTTGGATAATCATCCGTCGAAAGATACCAATCACTTATTTCTTCAACCATTAAGTCATATTGGTCGATAATTCTATGGTAATCCATAAAAAATACAGTAGGTTTTTCTATCAAATCGAGAATTGTTAAATGCTTCTTCGTTATAAATGGAATATATCGGTTCAATCTGTCAAGCTCTTGGTGATTCTGAAGCCGTGATAAGTCTTCCAAAATTCGGTTTCTAGCTGAATCCGAAAAAGATATCATCTCAAGTTTTGATTGAATCAACTTCTCTAGGTCTTTCAACATTTTACTCGAATAGAGAAATTCGGTCATAGGTACTATTTCTATTTCTTTAATGTTTTCAAATGACCTCTGGGACTCAATATTGAAGTACTTGATAGATTCAATTGAATCTCCAAAAAAATCGAGCCTTACAGGGTTTTTCTCTCCAGTGAGGTATATATCAACAATCCCTCCTCGAACGCTAAAATCCCCAGGTTTTTCCACGGTATATTCCTTTGAGTACCCATAATCAACCAAAGTTTCTGCTAATTTGTCCCTAGAAAATTCAAGGTTTTCGAAAAGTGTAAATATAGAATCTTTCCACACCTCTCTAGATAACTGTGGTTTCAAAACTCCTGCTGGATGAGTAACAATTAATTGTTTATTGGACGAGAGCAACTTTCGAATCGTATTCATTCTTTCCATTTTAAATTCCATTGAGGATACAAGTAATTCACTGGTGATGAACTCATCTTGTGGAAAGAATGAAAGAGAGTCTTCGTGTATGAACTGAGAAAGACGATCATAAGTCATTTGTGCATTATACAGGTTGGGACATACAACGACAAAATGCTTGTCGGATTTCTCATATGCGTAAGCCATAAGCAAAAGCCCCTGTTCTTCAGTGGTATTTTCAATATGAATCCTCTGCATTCCTGATAGTATGGCAGCAATATACTTTTTGACTGGATCTTTTTTTTCGATATACTGATAGATTCTATTCATGTTCCCTCCACGACGTTTTAGCGAGTTCAAAGAACTCGCCGGGGTATAAACGTTATATTAATTTTATTATATCAGAAAATTTTGGAAAAATTACTTCCTTTTGTTTTGAACTTTATACGAAATGGCCAAAATAACGCTAGTTGGAATAAAACGCAGAATAAATTGAAGAACTTTCATCGAAAATCCAGGAATAATCTTTGGTTTTTTTCTTGTAATCCCTTTAATCGCTATTCTTGCACAACGATCTGCTTCCATTCCTGGCAATGACAATTTGGAGGCCTTCGCAACGATCCCGAATTCTGTCCTTACAGGTCCTGGGCATAAAGCCAAAACTCTAATGCCAGTTTTTTCTTTTCTTTGCTCGTAGTCAATAGCTCTGCTAAAAGAGAGCACATATGCCTTTGATGCTGCATATGTTGCAAGTAACGGTGTTGGAAGAAAAGCAGCCATGCTGGCAACATTTAAAATGACTCCTTTTTCCATACTTCCTATAAATAATTTTGTTAATGTATGAAGTGAAAGAACATTTAATTCCAACATGTTGATTTCATCTTCAAGTGGAATCTGATCGAATGGTCCAACTCTTCCAAATCCGGCATTGTTAATCACCAACTCTGGACGATAGGACTTGACTTCTTCGTGTAAAGCATGACAATTTTCTTGTTTTGAAATATCAAATTGCTTTACCACAACGTCAATTCCGTATTTTATTGTCAACGTTTCTTTTAATTCATTCAATCTGTCAATTCTTCTTGCGACGAGAATTAGATTAGTCTTCTTTTCAGCTAATTGAACCGCTATTTCTCTTCCGATTCCGCTGGATGCTCCTGTGATGAGTGCGTACATGATTATCTCCAATCCAATAAGATTTCTTCTTTATCTCCGACCATTTTACATACTTTCGCCCCATACGGCTTGATTCCCTCTGTGATTATACTGTTTGGGTTTATTGTGATTCTTACTTTTTTGCTTCCAATGTATCTTTCGTACGTCAATAAACGATCATTGTTGTCTATAAATCTAAAATATCCATTTTGTAGTATAACTTCATGTTTTCTTAGTTTGATTAGCTCGTCGTACATTCCTAACACGTCTTTATTCCAAGTTGATTCATCCCAATTGAAACAACGTCTATTATCAGGGTCTGCTCCGCCAACCATTCCGATTTCGTCTCCGTAATAAATGCAGGGCATCCCAATATAGGTAAACTGAAACAAAACAGCAAGTTTAAAATTATTTAGGTTTCCGTCGAGAGAAGTAAGTAACCTAGGGGTATCATGAGAGTCTACCTGATTTAGTAAAGAGAACAGTACGTTTCTTGGAACCATAGTAAGCAATCTCACAATTTGATTTTTGAATTGATGTAAATTAGTATCTCTTCTAACAAAATAATTATGAACGATATCATAAAACTGATAGTTTTGAACAGAATCAAATTGATCTCCACGCAAATAATAGCTTGGGTTATGGAATACTTCTCCAATTATAATAGCTTCTGGATTCATTGCTTTCACTTCAGTTCTAAACATTCTCCAAAACTCACTATCAACTTCATCGGCAACATCAAGCCTCCATCCATCAATTTGGAAAGAAAGCATATAGTGTCTTACCACTTGAAGCAGGTACGCTCTAACTTCTGGATTTTGAGAATTCAATTTGGGCATTTGTGGCTCTTGACCGTATGTCTGATAACCGCCGTTCCTGCCGAATGAAATTGGATATCGTTCAATCAGAAACCAGTCAACGTATTTGCTATTGCTTTGATGTTCTAAAACATCTTGGAAAGCAAAGAAATGGTGGCTACAATGATTAAATACCGCGTCGATTACAACTTTAATGCCAAAATCATGACAACGTTCTACTAGTTCTTTGAACTCTGCGTCGGTGCCCAATATCGGATCAATTTTCATATAATCTATGGTGTCATAACGATGAGAAGACGGGCTTAAGTTAATCGGTGTAAAGTAGATTGCATTGATTCCGCGCGCTTTTAAATATTCAAGTTTCAAAGTGATTCCTTTGAAATTTCCTCCAAACAGGTTATAGAATGTGGGCTTTCCTCCCCACATTTCAAATGTTTCTTCATTTTTACCTTCTCTTCGAAAACGGTCAGGATAAATTTGATAAAAAACAGTATCTTTAACAAATTTTGGAGCTATATACACGTCTGCCTTTTGAATTCTGGGTATTTCGAAAGCACCAAGCCTAAAAGGTTCTTTCTTTGTTAATCCATATTCTGTGTAAAAATCAATTTGATTCCCATCCGTAATTTTAAAGTAATACACACAACCGTAATGATTGGGAATAAAACTGGTGATGTGATATCGAAATAATTCGTCTTCCAAATAGATACTCATAGGATGTGTGATTCGTTCGTTATAGTCATAAAAACGATTGTACTCAATCGTTTCAACCGTTATTTGATCTTGATTAGATGTTCGAAATATCAAAGTAATATAGCTTTCCTCTTCAATAAATGACCAAACTGAATTCGCTTCATGAAACAATGCTTCTTTAATCATTCTGCTAAGCCCTTTTTCCTTTTATTGGATTTTACCATAAGATAAATTCCCAAACCAATCAATAATATACTCAAATATTGTGATGGTGATGGATAATTTGAATAAGTTCCTTGAATGAAAGTCAAGAACTCTCCTCTATCGTCACCTCTAATGAATTCAATCAAGAACCTCCAAATACCATATCCAATTAGGTAAACATTAAATTCAATGTTTCTAAAAGATTTCACTTTGTTAAGCGCAAAGAAGAATGCAAACAGAAAAATGGACTCAAAAAGTTGGGTAGGATAGACTGGAACCCCGCCCGATTCCCCACTAGGAAATGACACCCCCAAGAATGAATCCGTTGGAATTCCATAGCAGCATCCTGCAGTAAAACAACCAATTCTTCCAAAAGCGTGAGCTAAAACAACACCTACGATAACGGTATTCAAAATTTCTGGCATTCTATCTTTTTGAGCTTTGTATCCAAACTTCATCAATAATACAAAACACACCAAACCACCAATCAGTCCTCCAAGGAAAGTGATGGACCCGAATGCAGATTCTCCCTCGTGAATTGTGTGAAATATTCCATCCGACAACCAAGAAGTCAATAAAGCCGCTCCCAAACTAATGGCGATGAATATCAATAATTTATTCGTTTCTTTTCTAGAAAAATGGTCGATTTTTTCAAATCTCCAAGCAACATAAAGCATCATAAAAAATAATCCGATAGTAATCATGATGTCATACATCGGTAAGTTGTAGCCAAAAACTTCTTCCCATAAATATGGATACATTTCATCAGCTCCTTTTTTAGTATATTATATCACAAATTAAGTAAGAAAAAGGAATGAAGATTCATTCCTTTTTTCATGAATTATCCCTTTGTCGCTCCTGCCATGATTCCTTCAATCAAATATCTTTGGAATAGCATATACAAGATTGTAATTGGTAATGCGACAATCAATGCCCCCGCTGCGAAAGTAGTATAACTAGACGATCTTGGATTTGAAATCAATGAGAATAATCCCACTGCCAACGTCCATTGTTTTGAAACAATGTCCGTTCCTGTTTCTCCAGCAAGTTGAACGTCCAACAAATACTTAGGCAACATGTAATCCATCCAAGGCGCCATAAATTGACCTACGGCTACGAAAGATAGAATTGGAACAGATAACGGCAAAATGATTTTAAAGAAGATTTGAGCCTTAGAAGCCCCGTCTAGCATAGCAGATTCATCTAGGTCTTTTGGAATTTGTGATAAATATCCCTTAATTAACCAAATGTTACCAGGAATGCTTCCACCAACATAAAGTATAGTTAACCACGTTGGCTTTCCTAACAAACCAAATACTTGGAATAAAGTAAACATTGCAATCAGTCCCATAAAAGAAGGGAAAACTTGCAAAATCAGAATAGTCATCAAACCTGCTTTTTTTCCTTTGAATTTGAATCTTGCAAATACATAACCCGCACCTGTAATGAAGATAACACCTAAAACCATATTCAAAATCGCAATTATAAATGTATTTTTATACCAAGTTGGGAAATTTGTATCGACAAATAGGTTTCTATAATTTTCCCAAGTGAACAAATTCGCTGTTGGTAGCAGCAATGTAGGAAGTTCACTCGTGTTTGTGAAAGAAGCTCCCACTAGATATAGAACCGGGAAAATGACAACCCCTGCAGCAACAGTCAACTGAGTAAAAGTAAGAATCTTCATCATAATCTCTTTGAATCCAAAAGCAATTCTAAGCGATCCTTTAAATAATTGTTTCTTTGAACTTAATTTAAATGCGACATAGAGTCCATAAACTGGAATCAAGCCGATAAATGCCCCCGCTGTTTTGTTGTGCCCTTTTCTCTCATAGATGTCTGCACATATAGAACTGTGCGTAAAGAGCAAAATAATCCCTAACATGACTAATAATACTGTACCTATAATCATCGCTAGTCCTCCTTAAATGCTCTCATTTGAGAGTAGTTCCATGCTGCGACGCTACCCACAATGATAAAGATGAGAATTGAGAAAACGGACGCCATATTGTAAACTTTTTTACTTACGGTCAAAGTATACATCCACGAAATCAAAATATCGGTGCTGCCTGCGAAGGCGGAATCTATGTCTCCGGCACCGGTACCTCCTTGAGTAATGAAGTAGATGACCCCAAAATTATTAAAGTTTCCAGAAAACGTCATAACAAGAATTGGAGCTGTAGAATACATCACGAGCGGGAAGGTGATGAATTTAAACTTCTGCCCTTTTGACGCGCCATCAATATCCGCCGCTTCATAAAGCGTTTTGTCAATTGATGTCATGATACTAGTCATTAAAGCCATGAAATAAGGCGCTCCGAGCCAAATATTAATAACAATTAATGCAATACGCACAAACCAAATATTATTTGCATTCGTAAACCATTGAACTGTTTCTTGTCCTAGGTAAAAGAATTGTTGAACGCCACTTAACGTGTCATATTCTGTACTGATAATTCCCCACTTTTGGAACAAATCAATGAGTCCAGCGTTTTTCAATATGGCGTTAACAACGCCCTTGTCGCTGAAAATAACCGAGAATGCCATTTGTGAAATCAAAGCCGGAACCGCCCAAGGAAGAATTAAGAATGTTCTCCAAAATTTCTTGAATGGTACCCTCTCTGAGGAAATAACAATTGCCTGGAACATACCGCCAAAAAATACGGTTGCTGTTGAAAAAATCGCCCAAATAACAGTCCATACGAATACCCTCCAGAAAGTTTCACCAAAAGGAATTCCTTCTCCAAATGAGAATATTCTCGTGAAGTTATAGAATCCAACCCAAGTAAATAATCCTGAATCAGAGTCAAACCCACTGTAACTTGTAAATGCAATCAAGAATCCAAATAAGATTGGCATGATTGAAATGAACGTAATGACAAACACGGCCGGGAATATCATGATATATTCAAACCCGTGGGTATAGATATCCTTAAACCATTGTCCGTCAGTAACTCTTTCATGAGTCAAATCATATTTTTTACTTGTTTTACTAGCGTCAGTTACGCTCCATATCCAAATGAAGATAAAATACGCCATCAAAAGAGTTGAAATTAATCCTTGTATCAGCAAATAGGAAGATACATGTCCGAGCAGCGGAGACTCATCTAATATTCCGGCTACTGCACCATAAGTTACTCCGTCATCTGTAAACGCAACAGATTTAAGAGGATCATGAAGAGATTTGTATTCGTACGTAACTTTTTCAGTTGTACCGAGTGTTACTACTGACCATAATCCTTTAAGGAAGAATCCTGCTTTGTCAAAAAAGAAATTATAATATGTTGATTCAAACTCGTCTCTCAAATCAGGGTTGACCGAGAAATAGACTTCAAGAAGAAAACGATTGTAATATCCTGAATCATAATCCGTGTTTGCATTTGGCAAAGACCTTGAAGTAATGTAATTTCTTAAGTAATAAGTGAATTCTGTTCCATTATATCCGTGTACCATCTCATAATTGATTTCAGGAATGTAACGAACATAAACGTTGTTGGAAGTGTCATATAGAACAGTTCCTTTGACTACAACTGATTTTAATGCATTGATTTCGGCAGTATTGCCAGTATCGGTAGCGTCTATAAAATCAGAGCTGTCAGTAATGTTGGTGTATCGATAGGTCGATGTCCCCAATACACTACTACTAGTTGTCGACTTGATATAAATTACGTCGGTAGTTGGATTTAAATACAAAGAAGAGGTTCTTGTCGATACTGTAAATCCTGTTACATCGTATATAATGTCTGTCGGATTGTTGACGTTGACATAGAATTCTTCTCTGGTCACTCCGTCTCCGGTAATTACTTTATAATACTCGACATTATTCTGCTCATAGATTGATACGCCTTGAACAATGCTTCTGAAAGTCATCGCAGCAATGGCGTCATCATCAACACCTATAATCAAATCGGTGTCAACAACCACTCCATCATTAGCCGTTTTGTATCCACCACTGCCATCTGTGACCAAATCAGGAATCAACAAGAAATACCTCGCAGTGGAAGCATCAATAATCTGAATAGCAGCATAATCAATCAATTCTTGCATTGAGAAGATGTCGTCTTCCATTGCAGAATCATGATAAGTCTCGAAATCCGGTAAATTTATTTTACCGTCTGCTTTGTCGAATAAATATCTATTGTAAAAATTCTTTGCAAAATCATCAGAATACAATTCACCTGTTTCACTCGTAAGTTTATCATAAGGATTTACTTGAGAAAAATAGTGGCTTGATGAAATTTCAATAAACACAAACATCGCAAAAAATATGAAAAAGAAGACGGCTTTAATATATTGCCTATTCAGCAATTGCCCCGTTCCGGGTAAAATTCCGGAAGCAACTCCTTTAAGAATGTGTTTTGTTTTTCGATCCATAAATGTCTCCTTTTTGTCGCACTGTAAATACTAAGAAAGAAGGCCTCCTTGCGAAGGCCAACTAACCTGATTGTAAGTGTATTCTAGGAACCTAAAGCCTTGGAAGCAGCATAAGAAGCTTCTGCTTTTATTTGTTCAGTTTCAATATCAGCACTTTGGTCCCAAATATTTCTAACCATTGTTTCTGCAGCTGACCAATAATAGGTAACTTCAGCGATGGTTGGCATTGGAATGGATGTTTGTAATTGTTGAATCATCACTTGCATGAATACGTCATCAGCAATTCCATCGATGCCTGACAAATCTTTTAAAGCTGGGCAGTCATTGGATGTTTGATACAAAATATTTTGAGCTTCAACTGATGCTAAGAATTCAACGAATGCGATTGCAGCTTCTTTATTTTGTGAATATTTATAAACTGCAACCATTTGAGAACCAGCAAATGTTGATGGTGAGTTTGTTGCTTCTGGAGTGTCTTCAAAAGTAGGCATAACCATAGCACCTAAAAGACCTTCATTGTCTGGATCTAACTTTTCTTGGAAACCGGTGATTGCCCATGGACCAGTAATGATCATGGCAGCTGTTTCTTGTTCAAAATAAGTTGTAGATACAGAGTTATAAGAGTTATTTCCAGTAACGACAGGTTTTAACTCAGTTGTTAACCATGTAAGGGCGTTTGTTAAGTTATCAGATACAAATCCTACTTGAGTTGGGTCAGTTCCGTCAACTCCATGAGGTCTCCATCCAAAAGCTGAATAGATTGATTGTAAGAAATAATTATCAGCCCAATGTGAATTGGTAGTCAATAATTGTTTTCCAGGGTTTGCAGTAGCATAAGTCGCAGAGTAATCAATGATGTCTTGCCAAGATGTTAAGTTTGCAACTTCTGCATCTGTAATCATGCTTTTGTTATACATGATGAAAACAGATTCGATTGAAATTGGTACTGCATACAATACTGGGTTATCAGTATTTCTTGTTCCTGCTGTTGCAATGTCCATTGCTACATCAAGAATTTCAGTATCCAAGGATTCAAACAATTCATTTGGAAGTGGATAAACCAAATCTTCCAAAATAGCTAAGGATAAGTGGTCATGAGGGAACATAAATACGTCCGCGCCATTTCCAGATACACCATATGTTTTAAGTCTGTCACGGGAGTCTAAAGCGCCCATGTGTTGGAAATTCACTTCAATGTTTGGATATGCTGCGTTAAAAGCAGGAATCAATTCAGCCATAAACAAGCCTTCAGAGTCATCTAACCAAACAGTAATGGTTGTTACTTTTTCTTGACTTTCACTGAAGTCTACAATATCTTCTGCCAGTGCAGGAGTACAAGCTACTAAAGTGAAAAGTGCGATAAGTGATAGGAATAATCCTGTTAATTTTTTCATCTTATTCTCTCCTCTCATTCCCTAGAGCCATCTTTTTCTAGTCACGAAGAATACAGCAAGACCTAGAGCTGATATTCCGATGATACTAGCATTTCTAGCTGCACAACCTGTTGCAGGTTCTGTAACGATGATTGTGAAATCAGCTGTACTTTCATTGCCCCAAGTATCAAATACTGTTAAGGTAACAATGTGTTCTCCAACTTCATTCATGTCCACAGTTCCATCGCCAGGTTTTACATAAATACGGTCAGTAACGTTTCCGTCTCTGTCATCCATTGCTCTCATGTCAGGCCATAATGCTGAATCCCAGCCTTCGCCTGCAACGATTGTAACTTCTTGATCAGAAATGAAAGTGATTACTGGTGCTGTAATGTCAAGATTGACTTCGATTGTTGCGTCTTGCAACTCGATGCCTTCTTTACCATTATTGTAAGTTAATTCATAAGTTGAAGCATTTAACAAATCAGCTGCTAGAACCAAAACCAATTCAGTGATTGCATCATCTTCCATGTTGTAGTCAACAGAAGTGAAAGGATCAGTCATAGCAACGCCATCTTTTGTCAATGAGAAGAATTCAGAAATATCGATAGCTACGCGTGGATAATCAGTTTTTTCATAAGTTACATAATCCCAAATAGCGTCGCCTTTTTCATAATTCATCAACTCATCTACGAAATCTGCACGAACTTGTGTGTAAGAATAAGAATCTGGGGTAGATCCTGCGACTCCGGCATAAATAACCATGACATCGCCTGCTACCATTCCATCAAAGTAAGAAGTTGTTCCATCTGTTTGGAATTGAATATTGTCATTTCCTGAATATTTTGTATCGCCATCATGAACGATAATTCCAGGGTTGTTTACAATTTCGGTTGGAGAAACTGTCAATAATTGAGCAATACCAGGCATTCCGTCCGGTGTTTTGAATGCTTCAATCATTGGTAGAGGTTCTCCCCATCCAGCTGCATTTTCATCCCAGCCCCAGTTATGAATACCAGTTGTTTCAGTATATTCTCCTGAAGTGTTCATGTAAAGAACTAGAACATTGGCTTTCGTAGGATCAGCAACGAAATAAGTTTGTAATCCGCCTTGGAAGTAATAAACATCGATTTGATCAGTTGTTCCGTTTTTGATTGAAGTTACGTCAAATACGATATGTTGTCCATCAGGAGTTTCTCTAGATGCCCAACGGTCATCAGTAGTAATGTCTGCTGCAAGAGGAATTAAACCAATGGTATCGTCTGCGTTATCATCAACATTAACAACCAAAACAGCTCCAAATTCGTCAACGCCTGCTTTTTCAACAGGAGCTTGAGTTCCGTCTGTACCGGTTCCCCAAGTCCAAAGGCCAACTGAACTATAGTCGCCATCCCACTTTTGGTAATGGAATACTACGCGTCCGGCTACGTTTGCAGGTACTGCTTCTTCAACATATGCTGTATAGACAGTGTCATCCTGAACGATTGGATTAGCTTTTTGAACATATTCATATCCTACTACTTCATATTCTTGATATTCAGTAATGATAGGCGTTCCAGCTTCGTCATAGAAAGCTGTTGCTGTATCAGCAGAGAATTTAACAAGAATTGTATTTGGTTTGGAAGCATAAGTTCCAGTAAGTGTGTAAGCTGTGTTGTCGTAAGGAATGAATTTGAATGCGAATGAAGAATCCGCAAACAATGTGACTTTGTCAAATCCTTTGAATACGTCGCCGGCAACATAAAGTCCAGTAACGTCTCCGCCGCCTAATCCATCAGCAACGTCAGATACGTCGCCAGTTTTCTTAGTTGCGTCATTTCCTGCATAAACGATTAGGTTCGCATCTGCTTCATCGTCTCCGACTAAAGCTTGAACCATACCAACTTTACCGATTTTACCTTCTGGAGTTAAGAATTCTCCGGTAAAAACTTGTGTTGGAGTTCCCCAAGTGCCCCATGTGCCTAGAGCTGCGTCGTTATACCAACCGCCCCATGCATGTAAGCCAAGGTTTTCTTCGTATTCTTCAGTAGCTGTAAAATATACAACAAATACGTTTGCATAATCTGCGCTAGCTACGAATGCTTTGTCAGATCCGCTGAAGAAGTAAACATGCATTGTTGCGCCACCAGCTGCTTCGGTAACATCAAATAGAATGTCAACTCTTCCGTCTCCGGCTTCATTCAACATCGTATCCTTGTTATTCCATCTTGCATCGTTATCGAATTCAGCCGCAATTGGAATACATCCCATTTCAGTTGCATCAGCACCGATTAATACATCGAAGTAAACTCCGAATTCATCTGTACCCGTTACGTCGACTCCGTTGGATGTACCATCAGTACCTGTTCCCCAAGCCCAAAGTCCAACATTGTCATAATTGCCATCCCATTTTTGGTAATGGAATACCACTTTGCCGGCTGCTTCTGCGCTTACAGTTTGATTAGAAACTGCAGGAGCAACGAAGCCTAACAAAGCGATTACTGCAAAGAACAGTAACAATAAACTTTTTTTCATTTTTTCCTCCTATGTTAATATGTTTCTACCTAAACTATATGTTTAGGCAGTATTTCACATCTATTTTACCCCTGAGGTATCTATAATGCAAGCGTTTTACTAGTCATATAAAACGTAATCGGTTACATACGTAACAATATGAAAAAGGTGTTTATTATGATAAAATATAATAGTAAATCAAATGATTTCAAATAAAGAGGGGAATATTATGTTAAAAAAGACATTTATCGTTTTTGTTTTATTAATTACATCGGTCTTTATCATTAACTCAACAAAGACCTACGCGGCCGAAACTACGCCAGATACGTTGGTTTTACATTACTATAGATATGCTGCTGATTATGATGATGGATGGAATGCTTGGATATGGCCAGAAAATGGAAATGGCCTTTCACTTCCATTTGATTCAGATGAATCCGGACTCATTTATGACGATTGGGGTGTAACCATCACAATTGACTTAACCGAAGCGGCTTTTGAAGATGTAACGCAAGTAGGAATCATTTTCAGACAAAGCGAATGGATTAAAAAGGATGTAGATAAAGATCGATACATTCAAATTCCAGAAACAGTTGAAGGCGGTACAGTCAACGCTTATTTCGTTGAAGGTGACGAACGAATCGGTTACTCTGTTGATGATCCGAACGGTCCAGATAAAACAGATAAGATCAAGAGTGCATATTTCACTTCATCAAATGAGATTCAGTTTGCCCTTACTTCTATCGTACCTACAGGAAATATCACTTTGAAAATTGATGATGTAGAAGTCTCGGTAACTAATATAACTTTAAGCGGTGTTTCGGGCGTTATGACAATTCCGTCTAGCGTTGATTTAAGCAAGTCTTATGTTTTATATGTAGACTTCAGTGGAAACCTAAAAGATTATACCGTCACTTTTGATGGAATTTATGATACAGTGGCTTTTGAGACTGCATACGCTTATGATGGCGACGATTTAGGTGCTATAGTCGAAGATAACGCCACAACATTTAGGCTATGGGCTCCAATTTCAAGCCAAGTTGTCTTGAATTTATATTCCTCTGGGACCCCTGCATCTTTAGTTTCAAAAGATTCTACCGCAACAGATACACCTACAGAGAGTATTCCGATGGTTAAAGATGTGAAAGGTACTTGGCTGTTAACTGTGGATGAAAATCTACACGGAACTTATTATACCTTTAGTGTAACAAACGGAATATTCACAAACGAAGTCGTAGATCCTTACGCGAAGAGTACTGGTGTTAACGGTGTTAGAGGAATGATCGTTGATTTCTCTCAAACAAATCCAGAAGGATTCACTTATGATACTCGTCCAGATACAATTACAAATTATACTGATTCTGTGATATATGAACTTCATGTTAGAGACCTGACAAGTCACTCAAGTTGGGTTGTGGACAACCAATACGAAGCCTACAGAGGCAAATTTATGGGATTCACAGTTAATGGAACTACTTACGAAGGAGTCACAACAGGTATTGACCATATCATAGAACTTGGAGTTACACATGTACAACTGCTTCCCTTCTTCGATTATGGAAGTGCTGTTGACGAATCTGGTTCAGATTCACAGTTCAACTGGGGTTACATGCCTCTAAACTTCAACGCTTTGGAAGGGTATTATTCAACAAATCCTTATGACGGAAGCGTTAGAATCAACGAATTTAAACAATTAATGCAAACGATGAACGAAAATGATTTGAGAGTTGTCATGGATGTGGTGTATAACCATACAGGGCAAAGCGGAGATTCTAACTTTAATTTAATACTACCTGGTTACTACTTTAGAATGAATGCTGACGGTACCTTCTCAAATGGTTCAGGAACCGGAAACGAAACGGCATCAGAACGATACATGATGCAAAAATTTATGGTGGATTCTGTTTCGTTCTGGGCTGAAGAATATAATATCTCCGGATTCCGTTTCGATTTAATGGCATTGCACGACACAGAAACAATGAATATGATTGTTGATGCTCTTCATGAAATAGATTCTACGATTCTTGTCTACGGTGAACCTTGGACAGGAGGTACTTCTCCTCTAGATTCGAATATATCTGCTAACAAGGTCAACCTTGAAGACATGCCTGGAGTAGCCGCTTTTAATGATGAAATCAGAAATGGAGTCAAAGGATCTGTTTTCAACGCTTCCGAAGGTGGTTTTGTTCAAAACAATTTGACCGACACCGTTGTTAATCAAATGAAATACGGAATCGTTGGCGGCGTTGATTTTCCTGGAATTGACACTTCTTTATTATCTTATCAAAGAGCGTGGGGTGTTGATCCTTCTCATGTAATCAATTACGCTACAGCTCACGATAATAATACCCTTTATGACAAGTTAATGCTCTCTACTTCATTCAATCAAAGAGAATTTATACCAGCAATGCAAAAACAAGCTAATGCAATCGTATTGCTTGCAGAAGGAATTCCATTCATTCATGCTGGAGCTGAATTCTTAAGATCGAAACCTTGCTCTATTGGCACAGGCACGTGTGATTCAAATAATAGGTACGATCACAACTCTTATCAATCTCCTGATACAACGAATCAGCTACGTTGGGATTTAAAAGCTCAAGAAACAAATATGGAAGTGTTCGAGTACTACAAAGACATTATCGCGTTAAGGCTTGACCACCCAGCTTTCAGATTATCAACAGCTGAAGAAGTACTTAACTGTCTTGACTTCTATGACACAGGAAACCCAACAATAATAGCATACACACTTTCAAGTTACGCAAACAATGACTCTTGGGACAAAATTCTTGTAATCCATAACACTGGAGATTTCGCATCTGTATCACTTCCTGATGGCGAGTGGAACTTAGTAGCGAACGGCAGTGGAACAACAGGAGAAGTCATTAAAACCTATGCAGATGGAAAAACCGCAATAGCCCTTGAAAACGAAACATTGGTTTTATATCAAGGAATCGTTCATGAAACTGCATCAGTCTTAGCTGTAGACGGCGGAACATATACTACATCCATAGGTGTTTATTATGCATTTAGCGACGGAAGTGCAACGCTGAATGGATCTCCCTACCTTTCTGGTACTATTATTGATAAAGCCGGAGATTATACATTGATATACACCGATGCTAATAGTGATATAACTGAAATTCACTTTGTAATAGAATCCTCATTCACATTCCCTGTTTGGCTAATTATTACTTTATCTGTCACGGTCGTGGCTGGAGCTACGGGGGTATTCTTTAGAAAACCATTAATATCCTTTGTAAGAAGAGTAATACTGAAGAAATAACTTATAATAAAAGGGCGGATTCGATTGAATCTGCCCTTTTTATATTTATAGCCCTTTTGTCGAGATATCTTTTATTTTTGCCCCTTTGAATATGGAGGCCAGTGCAATCAGTGGAGTCATAAATTGAAATATTACTACAGAGAATGCGTTGATTTCAATTAATTCAAGTATTCCGATTATAAATCCGACCATACTTGGAATAGTCATGGAAGCAATGACTATTCTCACATTGTCTTTAAAAGTCGTAACACGCTGGAATTTCACACGAACAAAGATGAATATCGCGCTGACAACTAAAACCAGCAATATGTTAAGTCCAAATGTAATTGCAGTATATAGCAAGACGCTTCGCAATATTGCAAAATTGCTGAAAGCCTCATCAATCATATTGCTGAAAATCTCAACAGCCTCAGATTGGGTTAATTGCTTTAATTCTGAAAACCTTACTGTCGTATGAATATTGTTATACCCAATCGCAAAGACTTCACTTGCAGCGTCATCATAATAGACAATTTGATCAGGTTCGAAAGCCAACGTTCTATCTGTAATTGTATATTCAAGACCGGTTGAGAATACGATGAATAAAACTTCTTGATTTACATTTGTTGTTTCAAAATAGGATACTGATTCATTTTCATAATACATACCATATCTACTTATTTCGATATCTGAAGGCAATTGGTTCGGCAACCAATCTGGTGCGCTTTGTTGAATCCCGGCAGTAAAATTATATAAATCCCAACCACCACTTCGAAATATTTGAAGATTTAAAGGAAAAGAAACTAGAAGCATTAAGAAAATGAAATAAATGACTATTTTTCCTCTTGAAGAATCCTTTGCATCAAAGATTCCTTTTGGGGTAAAACTTCTGACGAATAATTTAAGCATCTGCATCCTCTCCGGAAATATCAATCACAACTGTTCCTCTCGCGGGGATTAACTGAACATCGGTTAAATCGGTTAATCCGCTTGCATAAAGGACGGTCCCTGTATATTCTACCATTGCAATATCTGAATTTGAAAAATTATGTAATACCAGTACTTTTTGATAATTTTCCAAATACTGATATTCTCTATAATATCCTTGTAATGACGGAGTATTGTTTTCGTATGCTTCAAAAGAGTTACCGTATTTTAAAGCTATATTATTGTTTCTAAGGATGGACATATCTTCATACACTGTCAGCAATGAGTTTGAATCATTCAACTGTTCGGTGATGGTATATACATTCAAATTCATATCGTTTAAATTTGATAACGCAATATTCGCACTTTCTACCCAATCAGTCGTATAATCATCTCCCCACAATAAAGGCAATCTTCTGGTTTCGTCCCATATATCAGGTCCGCTGGCTTTGTATCCGTACATTCCTATTTCTTCTCCATAGTAAATAATAGGGTTCCCTGGAAGTGTCAACAACATTTCGGCCGATAATTTCAAGGTATCTTGATTTCCTAGAACCGTTGAAGCTAGCCTGTTCATATCATGATTGACAATGAACGGTGTGCTTATAAAGTCCTCATTAATGCTTCTGTAATAGTTATAGTAACTTACTAAATTTGATACATAGGTTCTATTAATAGTGCTTTGAACCGATGATCTAATCTTGGCTGCTACAGGAAAATCCAAAGGTGAATCAAGTCCTGCAAAATAATCTCCGACAATTTGATATAAATCTTCAATGTAGATTTCTCCAATCAAATAGAAATTATCAGTATATTCATCGATATCTTGTTTATAATGTTTCAAATAAACGACATTATCCAAGTAATTGTTATCCATCAGTAAATACTCATTATCACCAAAATAATGATGTGCGGCATCCAAACGGAACCCGCTTACTCCTTTGTCAATCCAAAACTTCGATATGTTCAAAATTTCTTCTTTAACAGCATCACTATACATATTTAAATCCGGCATCGTATTAGAAAAATAACCACAATATTTCATATCATCTATCGTATGCCAGATATTTTGACCCCAACTTCCCAAAACAGAAGATGTGTTTGATGATTTGTCTATGAATACATAGTAATCTTGATATTTCTCATCTCCATCCAACGCGGCCAAGAACCACGGATGTTGATTGGATGTGTGGTTAAATACCATATCCATCATGATTTTAATACCCATTGAACTAGCGGTTGAAATTAAGTTGTCAAAATCTTCCATTGTTCCATAATCTGAATTGACATCATAATAATCAGTGACATCATATCCATGATAAGATGGCGACGGGTTGATAGGCATCAACCAAAGTCCTGTTATACCAATTGTTTGAAAATAACTTAATTTATCTGTAATTCCATTGAAATCTCCAATACCGTCTCCATCACTATCCGCAAAACTACGAACAAATACTTCATAGTAGGTATCGTTTTTTGGGTTTGCCTCCTCAACGGTTGGATCTTTTGGTGTGCAAGAAATGAAAGCAACGCCTATAGTTAAAACTGTAACAAAAAGTAATAATTTTTTAATCACGATGTGATCCCTCCAAATTTTTCTTAGCTGATTCTCCAGGCCCCAATACATACCCTTTTTCTTTATCAGATAAATACCTAGTCAAGCAAATAACTTTAGTTTTAAACAATAGATCATGAATTGCCCTTCCATCTTTTCTAGAATTAACCATGATTCCACAGATTAACAGGTAGAGTCCGAAAGTAAAAACGAGCAACATTCCTTTGACAACTTCTCTAAATAAAACCAATATCAAAGGTGGGGTTTCAGAAGAAGAATTATATACAACTTTCATTTTTTGTACTCTTTTTCCAAAACTTTGTCCTTTAGAAAAAAAATTAGGAACAATTAAAACACCAAAATAAGCAATAGAAGCCGATAAAATAAGCTTAAGTTGATCGCTTTCTAGATTAAACTGATTTACAAGCATAGTTAATAAAAAAAACAACAGAATGGCAAATGACATGTCTATTGAAAAAGATCTAATTCTTCTATCAAAGTCCACCATTATCATATCACTCCCTAAAAAAAAGACTCAAGCGTATCTTTACTTTCCTATTATACAATAAAAATTCGACGATAGAGAAACAAATGTTCTAAGAATACATGTAAGCTATTCCACAAACGGGATTTAAATGTTTTCATTGAAAACAATAGAAAAGCGTAGTACAATATATACAACGCATTTAATAAGGGGTAGATTTATTATGAAATTGGAAGCAATTAATCATCAACCAAAAAGTAATATGGCTTATGCACTCAATGAAAATACACTCTCAATCACTTTACAAACAGGAAGAGACGATGTCAAAAAAGTTGAATTGATCGTTGGCGATCCTTTTGAATGGTATATTGAAGATGGCAAGTATCAATGGGGAGGAAAAACCTTTGCACATGAAATGATGACAAAGACATCTTTCACTGAGTTGTTCGATTATTATAACCTTGAGGTTTCTTCAACCACTAAACGATCGAAATATGCATTCCTGATATATTCAGATACGGATGTCTATTTTTATGGATGCAGAAATTTAAAAAAAGTCGACATAAAAAAAGATGAGATTTTCGTTTATGATTTATTTGGATATTTTAATTTTCCATACATCAATGAAGAGGATTTAATTGACTCTCCAAAATGGTCAGAGAATACTATTTGGTATCAGATATTCCCAGATAGATTTAACCGAAGTATTAACAGAAAAGGGAACTATCTACCATTCAATTCAGTGACGGAAAATCTAACCAGCGAAATGTTTTTTGGTGGAGATTTATTAGGGGTTGTAGAGAAACTCCCCTATCTAAAAGATTTAGGAATAACAGGCATCTATTTCACTCCTATTTTCAAAGCGCATTCGGTACACAAATACGATACAGAAGACTACTATAATATTGACCCTAGCTTTGGAACGAACGAGGACTTCAAACTTCTGGTTGATGAATGTCACAAAGCTGGAATTAAAGTGATGTTAGATGCTGTATTTAATCACTGTGGTTTCATGCATCCGTTCTTTCAAGACGTCATTAAATATAAGAAAAAATCAAAATACTGGAACTGTTTCTATATACAAGACGAAGACTTCATTGACTTTGAACTTGACGAAACAGGTAGACCAAAAGTTCATACACAAAAACCAAAATACAGAACATTTGCATTTACTCCCCACATGCCCAAATTAAATACTTCGGATCCTTTAATGGAAGAATATTTGTTAGACGTGGCTACTTATTGGATTAAAAATTATGACATCGATGGATGGCGATTAGATGTTTCAAATGAAGTATCCCACGCCTTCTGGAGAAAGTTTAAATCAACAGTTCGAGCGGTAAAAAGCGACATTTATATCCTCGGTGAAAACTGGGACAATTCAATGCCTTGGTTAAGGGGAGATCAAATGGATGCAGTAATGAATTATTCGCTCTCATATCCAATTTGGCAGTATTTTGGAAAATCAATGGAAATGGCTAAAATTAGTGATAATGAGTTTGTTTATCAAATCAATAAGTTATTAGTTGATTATCCGAAACCAATACAAAATCAGATGTTTAATCTACTTGATTCACATGATACAATGCGAATATTAAGTCGATTCGAAGGAAATGTTGAATTAGTCAAACTTGCATACTTGTTCATTTTTACTTTTCCGGGATCTCCCGTCATCTTCTATGGGGATGAAATTGGATTGAGTGGCAAAGACACACAAGACTGTCGTCGGTGCATGATTTGGGATAAGTCCTTTCAAAATGTAGAGTTATATGATTTCTTCAAAAAACTAATCTCATTAAGAAAATCTAATGTTTTCTTTCAAAGTAATGTATTGAATTTTTTAACATTCGAAGATGAATTGCTTATATATGAAAAAGAAAAATTAGTGATTTTTATGAACCTCTCTGACAAGAAAAAGAGTATACTAATTCCAGCAAAGATTCAACATTGTACTGTCCATAATCTTATGACAAAATCTAGTGAAATATTATTAGATAAAATGATAATTTCTGAATATGATTTTAAAATTTATCAAAAATAAAAACCGCCTAAATTGGCGGTTTTCTATTTATTCTATTCCGTTATATTTATTCATCATTTCTTGAAATGAAGTTTCATTAAAGAAGTCATCAATAACGTTTGAAATGGTAATTGAAATATCATCCATTATTTTTAATTCTGTTTTTGAAAAACTGCTAAGAACATAATCTTTCGCAGATGTATCTTCATCTCTTCCTATACCTATTTTGCATCTTTTTATACTATTCGTACCTAGGTTCTCTATGATGGATTTTAAACCATTGTGTCCACCAGCACTTCCTTTTTCTCGAAGACGAATTTTTGAAAAAGATAGGTCTAGGTCATCTGAAATAATCATTATGTTTTGGGCTTCAATATTGTAATATTCTACGATTGATCTTACTGCATTTCCAGATAAATTCATGAATGTTTTTGGCTTCAATAAGATGTTTTTTCCAACCATAATTATCTCTGATTGAAACTTCGGTTCTTTTTTGAATTTAAGTTTTGCTTGTTTGACATACTTGTCTAGGCAAATGAATCCAACGTTGTGTTTTGACTTCTCGTATGCCTTCCCCGGATTCCCGAGTCCAACCACTAAGCGTGCCATATTATCTCTGTCTTGGTTTGATCACAACATAACGATTTGGTTCTTCGCCTTCGGACTCTGTTGTGACGTCGCGCCAGTCTGCTAGTTTCGTATGAATGACTCTTCTTTCATATGCATTCATCTTTCCTAGTCGAGCTTCAACTCTTGAACTAGCAACATCTTTTGCGGTCTTTGTTGCTAATATTTCAAGTTGTTTTTTTCTTTGTGCCTTATATCCGCCTACATCTACTAAAACCATATAATATTCATCTGTGAATAGATTTATATAATTCTTAAGCAACACTTGAAGGGCATCTAAAGTCTTTCCATTTTTACCAATTAGAATTGGATTTTCGTTCGCATCAATATAGAATGAAACTTGCTTGTTTTCACCTGGTTTTGCTTCTACTAATGCATCAATTTCCATATCTGCCAAAATTGCTTTCAAGTACATGATGGAATCTTTTATTACATCAAATTTAACTGTAGCTTCGACGATATAAGTTTTGTTAAGTCCTAAGATACTTTTCTTTTCTTCAACGACTCTTAAATCGACGAAGTCTTTATTTACACGCAACTCACCGGCAGCATATTTCAATGTGGTTTCGTTCATTGCTTTTGCTTCAAATTGAATCGATTTCATAGATTCATTCCCCCTCTAAAATTGCTTCCGTAATTGTTCTTGTCTTTGATCTGATTTACGATGAGCCATGTAGCTTTGGAACAATTGATATGAGTTACCTATAATCCAGTAGAATGCGATACCAGCATTTCCTAGAGCAATTGATCCCATCATGATTACCATGAAATACATTACGTATTGCATAGATTTTTGACTTTGTTGAGTTTTCGGGTCAAGATATCTTTTCTTTTGATTTTGTTTTTGACGGTGTTGCATTAGCCATTGACTTAGAAACATTGTTACCGCAACTATAATGGCTAACGGTAAGTTTGGTAACCAATTAGTGTTCCCTAGATGGGTCCACAAAAAATTAGTGTTCATAATGACTGATCCATCACCAAACACAGATGTAGATGTAAGTGGGAAGCGCTGAACGACTTGATACATCGCAATAAAGATAGGCATTTGCAATAACGGCATTAAACATCCAAAGAAATTGATTTTGTATTTCTTATAGATATCCATTGTTTCCATTTGCATTCTTTGTTGAGAAGCTTGGTCTGTTCTTCCAGAATATTTTTCTTTAACTCTATCGAGATCTGGCTGAGCCATTTGCATCTTCAAGGTTAGATCGTTGCTTTTAGCATATACAGGCCAACCTAAGGTACGAATAACCAAAGTCATTATTAACAATCCAATCCAGTAATAATAGGTAGAACCCAGTAAACCAAAGAGATTGCTTGCATGGAATGTAAATATTGCTATTTGTGTTATAACCCATTCCCAAACTCCGGTTTTTTCTCCAATTGGAGTCTTATATACACTTTCATAAAGTCCTGTTTGTTCTTTTGCGGTAGCCTGAAAGGTTGTAAAAGTGACTTTCACATAGTACTCTTCCGATGTCCACTCCACAAATCCTGTTCCAGTGTTGTTGTCGTAATTGGTGTAATCTGCTACCGTCCCGAGTAAGGTTACAACCTCATTGTATGATGATCCTGCAACAGGTGTGGTACCCGTGACTTGAGTTACAATTGACTCGAAATTTGCGTATGACACTTCTCCTGATTTTGTTCCGCATGAAGCTAAACCAAAAACAAGAAGCATTACTAAAAACGTCAGTATAAGTTTGCTTTTTTTCATATTTTCCTATCCTTTATTTATTTTCGCGCGAGCGAATAGTTTTTCTAAATCAATTTTCACTTCTTGAAAATTTAATTCTTTAGCTTTCGGCTTGACAATAATAAAAAAATCTAAGCCATCCAAAAAATGATTCGACCTTACAATTTCTCTTATTCTTCTTTTCATCAAGTTTCTTTCAACTGCATTCCCATATTTTTTTGGAACACTAATCGCAAAACGAAAATGAGTTTCATCTTTCTTTACGAGTTTGTAAATGACAAAAGAGCCATCGCCAACGCTGGATTTGTTTTTCATGATAAATTCAATTTCAGCACTTTTCTTTACACGATAGGCTTTTTCCATCTTTAACTCCTTAAAAAAACAAAAAATCACCGAAAATATAATATTCAGGTGATTCAGGTATCATTATATATTAGGTGTAATTTTTATTTTGTTTTTAACGATCGGAGACAGTTAATGATTTACGGCCTCTAGCTCTTCTTCTTGCCAATACTTTTCTGCCGTTCGCTGTTTCCATTCTTGCTCTAAAACCATGCGTACGAGCTCTTTTAATTTTACTTGGTTGGTACGTCTTTAGCATATTGGGCACCTCCTAACAATGTTATCCAAAAACTATGCTACATCATTATAATTTATTTTGATTCTTATGTCAACATTTTTTGACCGGAATTTATATGATTGCTTTTTTTTATCCACCGACTAAAAAGGCCAACTTTAGAGTATAAATATAACTGTACACCTCATTAACATTTCGAGTTGATAAGTTATTTTCAACACAGTGTGGAAAACTGCTTTCAATCTCTATTTCTAGGTCTTTTTTTCTCCACGATATAATGTTAATAAATACAAAAACAAAAAAAGTTATCCACATTATTTGTGGAAAAAAACTTGGTTCGTTTATCTTCTTATGTGTTATATTAATTATAAGACATAGGGGTATTGCATATGGAACAATATGAATTGATATGGGACAAGATTAAAAACAAATTACAAATTACACTTGATGAAGATGTATTCAATGAACATTTTGCAAATATTTCAACTGTTTTTAAGGTTGTAAATAATGCAATTTATTTGATTGCTCCTAATTCTTTTGTTAAAAGCAAAATTGAGTCTTTTTATTTAAATAGACTTAATTCTATGCTAAACGAACATACACCGGATAAACATATGTTCAAGATAATTACAAAAGAACAAGCCGCTGAAGAAATAGCGAAAACTCAATCATATGAGATTAACGTTCCAGAAAAGAATTTGGAAAACAAGTACAAAACGGGACTAAATAACATTTATACTTTTGAAAACTTCGTTGTTGGAGCGAGTAATCGTCTTGCGTATACCTCAGCGATGAAGGTTGCAGATCAACCTGGAGTAGTCGCAAATCCATTATACATATTTGGAGATGTTGGGCTTGGAAAAACGCATTTAATGCAATGTGTCGGAAATTACATTCTTGAGAACGATATTAATAAAAAGGTTTTGTATGCAAAAACGGATCAATTTATTGAAGATTATGCAAAAGCTGCTCAAAGAAAATCTTTTGATGATTTTTCTCAAAAATATGAAAATGTAGATATTCTTTTAGTTGATGATATTCAATTTCTTTCAGGAAAAACTCAATCTCAACTTGAATTTTTCAAAATATTCGAAAAATTAAAAGAGAGCAACAAACAAATAGTCATTACATCAGATCGACCTGCTTCAGAATTATTTGAAATTATGTCAAGACTTACTTCTCGTTTTGAGTGGGGTCTTTCAGTAGATATCAATCGACCAAATCTAGAACATAGAATTCTGATTCTAAAGAAAAAACTACATGCAGAAACAGCTGATCCTGACTTAATTCCTGATGAAATACTTGAGTATATTGCAAGTATATTTGATAATAACGTAAGAGAACTTGAAGGGGCTTTAAAACGGGTTCTGTTCTATTGTACTGCTTTTGATTACAAGTTCACAATAGCTAACGCTCAAGAAGCTCTAAAGAACCTCGTTAATTCTAAAAACATTTCAAATTTATCGATTGAAAAAAGCAATTATAACAACATTCTTGATATTGTAAGTTCTTATTATAATATTACAACTACTGATTTACTTTCAGGAAAAAGGAAAAAACAATACGTTTTTCCTAGACAAGTATCAATGTATATACTAAAAGAATTATACGATATGACTTATAAGAAAATCGGACAAATTTTCAACGGCAGAGATCATTCAACTGTTATTTACAGTATCGAGCAAATTTCAAACGATATAAAAAGTGACAAAACCAAAAAATCAGATATAGAAAAATTGTTGGTTAAATGTGGAAAGAATGCATCATAATTTAGTTTTTCCACACTAAAATAAGTATACTATTATAGCGGATTATGGTATAATATTAGTAGTAAATAGAATGTTTTTCTCCTCTTTTCAACACTACTAATAACAATAATAATATTAAAAAATTTTAAGAATGAATTAAATATCAGGAGGTCGTCTTATGAATTTTTCCATTTTAACAGAAGTGCTTTTAAATAATTTGCTAATTGCACAAAAGGCACTTTCAACAAGAACACCAGCTCCTTATTTGCAAGGCATTAAATTGGAAGTTTATCCAAAAAAAATTGTTATGATTACGAGTAACTCTGATATTTCAATCAAACTCTCGATTAAGGATGAAAGTTTGGAAGTTCAATCCACTGGAGATATTTTAATTCCAGGAAAATTCTTTGTTGACATTGTTCGCAAGTTAGATTCGGAAAAAATCAAATTATCAACCATTGAAAACAATGTTTTGAGAATTGAAGCCGGAAATAGTGATGTGACACTAAATTTATTAAATGTTGAAGACTATCCTGAGCTTGAATTTGTTTTGAATGACAATCCAATAAAATTAGATTCAAAAGTGATGAAATCAATTATTAGACAAACTACTTTTGCGACATCAGCCATCGAGAACAGACCAATACTCACCGGAGTGAACATTCGTGTAGAAGGTGAAAAATTGGTTGCTATAGCTACGGATTCATTTAGGTTGAGTCAAAAAGTGATAGATATACCTAAAAATTTCGAGAACATGAATGTAGTTATTCCAGGTAGAAGTCTAGATGAATTGTTTAAAATTCTAGAATTGAATTTAGATGAGATTCTTATTCATTTAGATCACAAATCCATTTTATTCGAGTACGGGAATGTATTATTTCAATCAAGACTATTAGATGGTAATTTTCCAGAAACATCAAGACTTATTCCTGTTGAATTTCCTATCATCATTAAATTTAACAAACACGATCTTTTTGAAGCAATTGACAGAGCTTCCTTACTTTCTCAAAAAGACGGATCCACGAGTATTGTGAAATTACAACTTAGAAGCGATTCACAAGTTGAAATTACATCAAACTCTCCAGAAATCGGAAAAGTAATCGAAGAATTATTCCCGCTTGAAAAAGCAATTGGAATTCCAATTAAGATTGCTTTTAGTTCAAAATATTTTATGGATGCATTAAAAACATTCAATTCGGATGATGTCTATGTTAAATTTACTGGTGAAATTAGACCTTTTGTTATTGAAGGTGACGAAGATCCAGGATTGATTCAGTTAATATTACCTGTTCGAACAGAATAAAATAAACCTTAAAACGGAGAATTCAATCTCCGTTTTTCTTTTGATGGTTTATTGCATTTTCATTAGATAAATGATATTATCATAGCGGCTTTTGAAGGGGGATTTCTAATGAAAAAGAAATTTGATGTTGTTATTGTCGGTGCGGGACCAGCTGGAATCATGTGTGCATACGAATTATCTATCAAAAAACCTGAATTAAAAGTACTTTTGGTAGATAAAGGAAACGATATTTATCATAGAAGATGTCCTATTTTAGAAAAAAAAATAATTAAATGCCCCGTTCAAAAAAACGGTTTTATCGGTTGCTTACCACACTGCTCAATAACAAATGGTTTTGGAGGAGCAGGTGCTTATTCGGATGGAAAGTTTAATATTACCAGCGAATATGGAGGTTGGATGGACGAGTATTTAGATGCGGACACCTTAGAAGAACTTATACAGTACGTTGATTCAATCAATCTTAAATTCGGAGCCCCGAAAGAAATCACGGATCCAACTACCCAAAAAGTAAAAGAAATAGAAAGAAAAGGGTTAGCTGTAGGTCTAAAATTACTAAGGGGACAAGTTAGACATTTAGGAACAGAAGTCAATCTTCAAATACTAAAAAATATATTTGAATATTTAAATGATAAGATTACAATGATTTATAAAACCGAAGTTACAGATTTATATGTTAATAACGGACAGGTTGAAGGGGTTTTATTAGAAACTGGAGACGAAGTTGAATCACCTTATGTTATTGTAACCCCTGGTAGAGATGGATCTGCTTGGTTATCAAGCATTTGCAACATTCATAAAATTCCTATGACCGCAAATCATGTCGATATTGGTGTTAGGGTTGAAACAAATAATGAAATATGGAAGAAATTAATGAAAATCTTTATGAAGGGAAATTTATTTTCCGAACCAGTTCAGGATCACAGGTAAGAACCTTCTGTTCAAATCCTTCAGGGCATGTCGTCATCGAAAATCATAGTGGTACTATTTTAGCAAATGGACACGCATATGCAGATTCAAAGTTAGGATCAAAAAACACTAATTTTGCTTTACTTGTAAGTCATAACTTTACAGAACCATTCAACCAACCAAACGAGTTTGCGAACAGTGTTTCAAGACTAGCAAATATGCTCAGTAACGGAGCTGTAATTATTCAACGATACGGTGATTTGAAAAAAGGACGCAGATCTACCGAAAAAAGAATTAAAGAAGGATTTGTATCCCCCACACTAAAAGAGGCTGTTCCTGGTGATTTAGGATTAGTATTGCCTTACAAAACAATGAAATCAATTATGGAAATGATTGAAGCTTTAGATCATGTAAGTCCTGGCGTGGCTTCAGAACATACATTATTGTATGGAGTGGAGGCAAAGTTTTATTCTGCTCGTCCGGAAGTCAATGATCAATTCGAATCAAAAATTAAGGGATTGTATTTTGGCGGAGACGGAGCGGGAATAACAAGAGGGCTTGCACAGGCAGGAGCAAATGGAGTTTGGATAGCCCGGGATATCATATATAACAAAATCGAAGGTAAAATATGATACTATTACAAGATGGATTCATATACGATGGATCTTTAAACGACGGATATTTTGGCAGCGTTTTGATTGAAAAAGATAAAATTAAGAAGATATTTCGACATAATGAAGTTTGTGAGAAAAATGATGAAATCAAAATCATTGATTGCAGAGGAAAAATTATAACCCCTGGTTTTATCGATGCACACTCTCACAATGATTTTTTTGCGCTTAAAAAAGATAATTTGTTTTATTACGAACCATTTGTAAAACAAGGAGTTTCTACAATGGTCACTGGAAATTGTGGTTTTTCAGCAGCTGGATATGAACCTGATTCTCCTTATAATGATCAAGTTGGAGGAGGACTGTTTTCGAATGATGGAAATGATTACAGTGACTTTCAAAAATGGGGAAAATCCGTTGATAAAAACCTTCCAGTCAATCTTTTATCTCTTGTGGGACACGGTACTTTGAGAATTGGATTAAATGGAAAAACGAGCGGTTCCTTAACGGAAGATCAAATGATTCAAATGGAAAAAACGTTAGAAAAAACTCTAGATTCTGGAGCTGCTGGACTTTCGTTAGGTTTGATGTATGAACCTGGGCAATTTGTTCCGTTTGAGGAATTGGAAAGATTGACGAAAATCGTAAAAAAACATAACAAGATACTAACAGTACATGCAAGAGCATATTCGAAAGTATCCACATCTTACAATCCCCCAATAGGTGGTAGGGCTCATAATCTTAGGGCAATGGATGAAGTTGTCAAACTAACGAAAAACACTGGAGTAAAAACGGAATATTCACATTTGATTTTTGTTGGTAAAAGTTCATGGAGCACAGTAAAAGAATCACTTCAAATTTTGGAAAAGTCAAAAGAAGAAGGTTTCGACATCGGATTTGATACCTATCCGATGGAATTTGGAGCTTCAGTCATTACGGTTGTACTTCCAACGTGGTATTTAAGCATGGATAAAGCCAAAAGAACTTCGAAAATCATTCAAATCAGGCTAGCCATTGAAATCTATATGGCAATCATGGCACTTGGTTTTGGGTTCAAGGATATTCTTATTTCAAATACTTTCGGTCAAATGAAGGAAATTGAAGGAAAAAGAATTAATGAAATAGCAAAAATATGGAAAAAAAGCAATCTGAAAACCTATCTTGAAATTATTGAAAAAACTGACGGAAGAGTCAATGTTTTAATGTATAAGTATCAAAACAAAGAAATAATCGAAGCTTTAAGAACACATCCCCAATCGCTTTATATGAGCGACGCTTGGATGGAAAAAGAAGCTTCTGTTCAAAATTTCGCTTGTTATTACGCATTTGTAAAATTTCTTTTACTGGCGAAAAACAATGGAACATCCATTAGCGAGTCGATATTCAAGATGACAAAAGCAACTGCGGATCGTTTTCAAATACCAAAACGAGGATCCGTCCAAGAAGGATATTTTGCGGACATAAATGTTATCGATTTAGATCATTTGAACTATCAAGAAAATCAATGCATTCATCCGACTGGAATTGAGCACGTAATCATTAACGGAAAGATTGTAGTTGAAAAGAATGAAATCATAAAAAAAGATATCTTTCATAGCGGAAGATTTATCAGTATATAAAAAGACTAAATGAAACTTAGTCTTTTTTCTTTCATCATTTCCGCTCTTCTAATTAGAATTTCTCTATGTTATAATTAATGTGTTTGAAAGGGGTTGAAATTTTGGACCATACAATTGTTGTTGTCGGAACCCAGTGGGGAGACGAAGGAAAAGGCAAAATTACAGATTATCTTGCGTTAAAAGCTGACATGGTGGTAAGAAGTCAAGGCGGAAACAACGCAGGACATACCATTCGTTTCAATCAACAGAAATTCGCTCTTCATCTAATACCTTCAGGGATCTTCAATTCAGGAACCAAAAATGTAATGGCTAATGGAATGGTCATCAACCCACGTGCACTTATGGAAGAATTTGAGATGTTGAGAAGTAAAGGAATTACCTCTTTTCAATTATATATTTCTGATCGTGCGCAAGTAATTATGCCTTATCACCTTGAAATGGATGAATTACTGGAGTCTTTGAAGGGTGAAGAATCGATAGGTACGACAAAAAAAGGAATTGGGCCAGCTTATTCGGATAAGACAAATAGAATTGGAATCAGAATTGGCGATTTGTTGAAACCTGATCGACTAAAAATAGCTCTGGATAACGCACTTGCATTTGTCAACCCTGTTATGAAAACCTTTGGAAGAACAGAAATTGATTCTACCGAAGTGTTTAATGAATATATAGAATATGGAAAAAAACTAAAGCCCTATATAACCGACACATCATTGTTGATTCAAGATGCTCTTGATTATCATCAAAAAATCTTGTTTGAAGGTGCTCAAGGGACAATGCTTTGTATTGAACACGGAACATACCCCTATGTGACCAGCAGTTCCCCTACAGCAGCGTCAGTTCCTTTATCCTGTGGGATTTCACCACAATCAATTAATGAAGTGGTTGGGGTTACAAAAGCCTATACCACTCGAGTTGGAGAGGGAGCATTTCCAACAGAGTTTGAAAATGAAATATCTAAAAAGATTAGGGAAGTTGGTCACGAATATGGAACAACAACCCAGAGACCAAGAAGAATTGGTTGGCTTGATACAGTTATATTGAGACACGCAAGAAGAATTAACGGAGTCACGGGTCTCAGTATTATGTTACTCGATGTTCTTTCAGGATTAGAGGAAATAAAAATCTGTACTAGTTATGAACTTGAGGGAAAAATTATACATCACGTCCCAGGACACTATGAAGATTTTTTAAAGTGCAAACCAATTTACATCACCTATCCAGGTTGGAAAGAAGATATAAGTAATGTTCACAGTTTTGATGAACTTCCAAAAAATTGTCAAAACTACTTATACGCAATTGAAGAATTTACTGGAATCAAGGTAACGATAATTTCAGTTGGACCCGATAGGGATCAAACCGTTACTTTAAAAAAATACTTTGAATAATTTTTGAAAGAGAGTGTGAAAATGTATAACAACATCGTAGGAAAACACGCAGAGTACAAAAAGTTGGAATCAAACATTCTTCAAATCTCACAAGAAGCAAAAGCATTAAAAAAACAATATGATGATGTCATTGATGCAACGGTTGGAATGCTTCATCATGAAGACGGTAAAGTATTTAAGTTTCATAGCGTTGAAAATATGCTACATCACTTAAGTGACCCGGAATTGTATCATTATGCTCCTGTGAGAGGAACCAAAGCTTTTAGCGAAGGAGTCTTTAATTGGGTATTTGGCCCTCATGCTGATAAGATGAGAGAGGAATTTCACTACAGCATCATCCCCACAACCGGAGGGAGTGGAGCCATTAGTAATACTTTCTACAATTTTAATGATTTCAATCAAAAAGTATTATTGCCAAATCATTATTGGACTCCATATGAAAATTTTGCTTATGAAGCTAATATTCAACTACAAACTTTTTTAATGTATGATGAATTGTTACATTTTAACAGAGAAGACTTCAAAGAAAAAGCTTTGGAACTATCCAATAATCAGAAAAGATTGTGCCTCTTATTAAACGATCCTTGTAACAACCCCACAGGACTTTGTATGACTAGAGAAGACTGGGATTTTGTCATAGAAGTCATCAATGGAATTGCAGAAAAAGATATACCGGTCATATTAATTCAGGACATCGCATATATTGATTATCAAATGAAACCAGCAGAACAATCGAGAGACAATTTTCAATCTTATTACAAACTGAACCCCAATATTTTAACGGTTGTCGTTTTTTCTGGATCCAAGACCTTTTCACTGTATGGATTCAGAATTGGAGCACAAATAGGATTGTCCAAAAATCAAGAGATTGTAGATCACTTTACTAGAGTAGGCGATTACTCGGTTAGAGGGAGATTTTCAAGCGTTAGTCAGCCTGCGATGAGTATCATAGGGAAAATTTTTACAGAGTCTGACCTCAAAAAAGATTTTATAGAAGAATTGAAGGTATCTCAATCAGTTTTAAAGAACAGAGCAATCTTGTTTTTAGAAGAAGCAGAAAAACAAAATTTACATATTTTGCCATACTGTGGAGGTTTCTTCATCAGTATGATAACCAAAAACAAGAATATTTTTAGAGATTTGGTCAACGAGCACGTTTTCGTTATTCCGATGGGAAATTTAATTAGAATTGCAATCAGTTCTCTAAAAATGCAAGAAATACCTAGACTTGTCAGTATTTTAAAGAAACATTTGTGAAACAAAAAAAGCACTCTTTCGAAGAGTGCTTTTTTATTATATTGATAAGAATTCTACAAATGATTTGACCATGACGCCTGTTGCTTGATTATTGTTTTCAGAAGTACCTGCAATGTCAAGGTGAATCCATTTATTTCCTTTTTCAATGAATTCTTCTAGAAAAGCAGCGGCTGTACTAGCGCCAGCGTACTTGTCTCCTTTGTTTTTGATATCCGCAACCGTACTTTTGATTTCTTTATGGAACGATTTTGAAAGAGGGAGTTCCCAAATAGGTTCATCTGAAATGATCGTTGCTTTTTTGAAAGAATCTAAAAACGGTTTTGAGTTTGTAAATGCCCCAGTAAATTCTTTTCCAATGGAGGCTATTACTGCACCTGTCAAAGTTGCAACGTCAATTAGATTCTTTGCTCCTTCTTTTTGAGCAAACCATAAAGCATCAGCTAATGTTAATCTACCTTCTGCATCGGTCGAGATGATTTCCACCGTAATTCCTTTTGCACTTGTAAGAACATCATCAGGAACGATTGCATTATCTCCGATTCTATTGTCAGTAGCAGCTACGATACCGACAACATTGACTTTTAGTGCTAATTTAGCAGCGACTCGGATTGAGGCTATTACAGCTGCTGCTCCAGCCATGTCGCCTTTCATTCCTGGCATTGAAGTCGAAGTCTTTATAGAATAGCCACCCGAATCATACATGACTCCTTTTCCTACAAGAGCAATGGGATTATCGAAAGTGTCTTTACCTTGGTATTTGATATAGATTAACTTTGGCTCATCGGTGCTCCCTTTGTTAACACCCAAGAACAATCCCATATTCATGGATTCAATTTCAGCTTTGTCAAATATTTTTACTGTGATTCCTTTGAATTCTTTTAGAAGTAAAGACTCTTCAGCTAGTTTTTGAGCATTCAAATAATTATAAGGAGTATTGACGAGATCCTTTGCGTAATTGATACCTTGAGCAATGTGAAACATTTTTCTAATTGTATCTTCAACTTGCAGTTTTCCATAAAAATGGAAAACGTTATTTTTATCTTCTTTTTTTGCTTTAAAACGATCAAATACATAATTTTCAGTAATTAATATTTCAGTTAAATCGGAAATAGTTTCATTGGTATTTTGAGTTTTAAAACTATCGATTAATACACATGCATCCTCTTTAATAATTGCAATTTTCTTGAATACTTCTTTTCTTTTTTCTCTATTTTTAATCTTCTTGTGATTTATGACCATTACTTTTTGAGTTTTCATTTTTTCAAAAGGAACAAAAATCATATAATCTTCATCGAATTTTTTTTCAATGAAACCATTCAAAACCTGATTCAATTTTTGAACAATTTCAATTTCAAGATTGTTTGTAGTAACAATCATCTTTGATTCTGTTAGAATGTTAAACCTTTTTTGTTCAATGATATCAATCATAAAAAAAACCTCCAAATATATTTCTTTTGGGTATATTATAGCATAATTCGTGTTTTTTGTTTTAAAAAAACAATGTGAAAAACACATTGTTTCTTCTATTCTAAAGTACGATCAATCGCTATTGCAATTTTTCTGCATTTTTCTACAACATCTTTAAATCTTTCAGGTTTTAGAGATTGTTGTCCATCACTAAGAGCTTTTTCAGGTTCAGGGTGTACTTCAATAATCAAACCATCTGCACCGGCGGCAATAGCTGCTTTTGATAGAGATTCAATATATTCCCACCTTCCAGCTGCGTGGGAAGGATCGATGATGATTGGTAGATGAGTAAGTTTTTTAACCACAGCAATAGAACTAATATCCAAGGTGTTTCTTGTCGAAGTTTCAAAAGTACGGATGCCTCTTTCACACAGAATGACATTGGTATTACCACCCGCCATTATGTATTCTGCAGACATTAACCATTCTTCAATTGTGTTAGCGAGGCCTCGTTTCAATAAAACCGGTTTATTTGTTTTGCCAAGTTCTTTTAACAAGGAGAAGTTTTGCATATTTCTCGCTCCGACTTGAATGATGTCAACGGTATCGAGAAATAATGGAATATCTTCAATGTTCATCACTTCACTAATGACAGGAATATTGTATTTTTCTTTCATTTGTTTTAATAAATCTAACCCCGGAACGCCCATTCCTTGGAATGAATAAGGGCTAGTTCTTGGTTTGTATGCTCCAGCTCTTAAAATTGATGCACCGGCGCTTTTTACGAGAGGAGTGATTGTGTCCATTTGCTCAAAACTTTCTACTGCACAAGGTCCACCCATAATAACAACGTTTTTTCCACCGATTAGAACTCCGTTTACATTGACAACGGTATCCGCTGGTTGGAATTTACGATTGACTTTCTTAAAAGGTTCTTGTACTCGTAATACGCTGTCGACAAAGTCAAAAGCGTAAAAACTCTGAGGATCTAATTTGGTGGTATCTCCGACAACACCAAATATTGTGATACTGGATCCGATACTTTCATGTATACCAAATCCTTGATTTTCCAACAAAGAACGTAGTTGTTCTATTTGTTGAATATTGGTACCTTCTTTAAATTTAATAATCATAATGGGGATGATTCCTTCCTGAGAATTTCAATTGCTTCTATATATCCTTCAAATCCTTTTCCGGATATTTGAGCAATGCAGGCATCTTTTATCACGGATATTTTTCTGAATGGTTCACGACTAAATATATTTGAGATATGTACTTCAACCGCTTTGAATTGACAGGCCTTTATTGCATCGTAAATGGAATACGAATAATGAGTAAAAGCACCTGGGTTGATAATCAAATTAGGATAATCTAAATAATTATTTTGTAAGAAATCAATGATTTCACCTTCGTGATTAGATTGAAAAAAAAGAACATTAATATTATTTTTTTCGGCGAATTTTCTAATTATACTAAGCAAATCAGCATAAGTAGATGAACCATAAATTTCAGGTTCTCTTAAACCTAGCATATTTAGATTGGGGCCGTTAACGACTAAAATATTCATTTAACTTTTCCTCGATTTCATTGATGTGAAAGGATGTGTCTTTGTCTATATTAACTATGATGTCGGCATATTTTTCATAGAGAGGAATTCTTCTTTTTGCCAGATTCAATACATCACTTGAACTCTTAATCAACGGTCTGTTTCGGATTGTGAGTGATGCTATTTTCATTGGGTCTTTGTTTAAAAATATAACAACACCATTTTGTTTTAGTTTCATCATTAATGGATGATTTTCAATCATCCCACCACCCGTGGAAATCGCCATATTTAGAGATTTATATGTACTTTCAACCAAGTCGGATTCCATCTTTCTAAAGGATGATTCACCTTGTTCTTCAAAGATGTCGGAAATCTTTTTTTGTGTCATATCCTCAATAGACTCATCTGTATCTATTAATTCTTTTGCATATTTTGAAGATAATAAGATGGCATATTTTGATTTTCCACTCAAAGGCATTCCGACCAAAACAAGATTGGAGGTACTCCTTTTTATTTCTGAATATATCTTGATTCTATATTCTTCAGAAACAGAAACATTGTGAAATAATTCGTGAGCAGATATTGCTTGCATAACTAACATATAAAGGCCATTATAAGTTGAGATTCCACTGTCTTTTGCGGACAACAATAATTTAGTATTAGCAGGATTATATATTAAATCAATGACCGCTATACAATGTGTGAAATCATCAATTGAAATCGGGCAAGCATCATCATTATTAGGATACATTCCTATAGGAGTTGTATTAACGATTATATCATAATCAAGTACAGAGTCAATTGATTTGAAAGGAATCTCATCATCTAATCTTGGTTGTCTGCAAATCTTTTTTATTTGTGTAGCATTTAAATCTTCAAACAGAACTTTACATGTTTTTGCTGCACCGCCATTTCCGACAATCAGGACCTTTTTCGATGCAATGGGTATGTTGTAATGAGTAATCATTTCTTTCAATCCAATATAATCGGTATTATAACCAATGAGTTTTTCATCTCGTTTGACAATGGTGTTAACTGCACCAATTTTCATTGCCAGTTCATCAAGTTTATCAAGGAAAGGGATTACTTTTTCTTTATAAGGGATAGTAACGTTTATTCCTTGAATATCATGGTTAGAGAAAAAAGACTCTAGGTCGTTTGTTTCAATCAATTGATACTGATTGTTTCCGAGCATTTCATGGACTTCCTTAGAAAAACTATGCTTCAACTTTTTCCCAAGCAAACCGTACATGATATTATTCCTTTCCTTTTAGTATAGGAGAAGAAAGAATGTCCAACACACCAAAATATAGAGCTGAATTAATTACATGTACAACGCGGTTAACAATTGCAGGATCGTGTCTTCCTTTTATTTCCAAAAAGGTATCTTGTTTTAAAGACAAATCAACTGTGGATTGTCTAATGCCTATAGAAGGTGTTGGTTTAACAGCTGCACGAATGATAATCGGCATTCCGGTAGAAAGCCCTCCAAGAATACCCCCGTTATGATTGGTTCGAGTTTGAATTTTATTGTTTACATAATAGTAAGAATCGTTGGCTTCGCTTCCAGTCAAACTCGAGATTTTAAATCCATCTCCAAATTCGACTCCCTTAATAGAAGGGATGCTGAAGAGAAGGGAAGATAATTGACTTTCTATAGATAGAAACAAAGGATCTCCCACGCCTGCAGGAAGATTAATTATTGCGGATTCAACAATGCCACCAACAGAATTTTCTGTTTCTTTTGCTTTCAAAATTTCTTCTTTCATCGAAATTTCAACTTGTTTGTTTATCAGAGGGAAATCTTCTTTTTCTAAATTTTGAATCAAAGATTTGTTTATATCGATTGAATCGAACGATTCGTCTTCAATATTATGAAGGCTCTTGATATGAGATCCAATGTAGATTCCCTTTTCGTTTAGAATTTGTTTTGCAAGCGCACCTATAATTACAATCAAGGCAGTGATTCTTCCTGAAAAAATTCCCCCGCCTCGAGGATCGTTAAATCCATCATATCTTATATGTGCGGGATAATCTGCGTGAGAAGGTCTCGGTGTATTTTTTAGTGTTGAATAGTCACTTGATATAGTATTTTGATTTGAAATTAAAAAAGTAAGAGGTGCTCCAGTCGTTTTTCCTTCATATACACCTGAAATAATATTGTATTCATCCGCTTCACTTCTTGAAGTAGAATAAATACTTTTTGGTCTTCTTTTTGTTAAAGCGTCCTTGATTATCTGATGATTGATTTGTATGCCTGAACCCAAACCATCAATTGTAATTCCTAGATACTCACCATGTGATTCGCCGAATAGGGTAATTTTAATATTTTGACCATAGGTATTCATACCGATTGCCCCCTTTTTATAGTTGAAATTGGGATTTTGTTATTACACAAGACCCTATTTCCAGTACATCCACGATATTTAAGAGTTCATTTCTATTTTTCTTATCTCTATTTACGTATTCTTTTAAATCACTTATTTTTGCGCTGTCTTCTGTCGGCAGATAGTATTTTTTAAGAACTTCAATCAATTCTTTTCGAATTTCAGGCTTTGAAAGGACCATAACCATTCCGATCGCAATTGCTTCCCCATGTAAATATTTGTCATAATGATAATAGGATTCGATTGCATGGCCAAAAGTATGACCAAAATTCAATGATTGTCTCAAACCGTTGTCAAACTCGTCTTTCTCAACAAAATCTTTTTTGATTTCAAGAGAACGGAAAATATAATGATCAAGATGATCCTTAACGTTTTCGTTTTTGATTTTATCGAATAAAGATTTGTCGGCAATCATTCCGTATTTAATCATTTCCGCCATGCCATTTGAGAATTGTCTTGGAGATAAAGTGTCAAGCGTCTTTGGATCAATCAAGACAAGCCTTGGAGGATAAAAACTACCGATAACATTTTTGCCTTGAGAACTGTTGATGGCTACTTTTCCTCCTACACTGGAATCGATTTGAGAAAGAAGAGTTGTTGGAATTTGGATATAATCAATTCCTCGAAGATATACGGAAGCAACGAATCCAGCCAAATCGCCCGTGACTCCTCCGCCTAAAGCAATTATAGTAGAATCTTTCTTAATGTTTTTTTCAAGCATCAGTTCAGTGATTCTGGAAAATTGTTCGATTGATTTGCTCTTTTCCCCTTCCGGAAACAGAATTAACAGATTGTTAGGGCAAGCCTTTTGAACTTTTTCAATGTATTTAATTGGAATATGGTCATCTGAAATGATGACATAACGAAAAGAAGGATTCAAGTATTTATCTAGATGGTCCAATATATTATTTTCTATTTCAACTTTATACACTCTAGTTTTTGATTGTATTTCTAAAGATTTCAATTGAATCACTCCTCTATGTATTCAATCTTAGCTCCTAATTTTTCTAGATCGATGTAAAAATCCGGGTAAGATTTGTTTATGACTTCGGCGTTGGTAATCAATACGTTTCGATTAGCACGAGAAGAGGCCACGGCAATACTCATTGCAATTCTATGATCTTGGAAGGAATCAAATATTCCACCTTCAAAAGAATCTCTTCCTGTAATTTCCAAACTATCTTCATTCATGATGACCTGAACACCTAATGATTTTAAAGTTTCATAAGTGGAAAGAAGACGGTTTGATTCTTTCATTTTCAGTCTTTGGGCATTGATAATTAATGTTTTTCCTTCGCTGAGTCCTGCAAGAATGCCAAGAACCGGTGCGATATCAGGACATTGACTAACGTCTAATACTGCGCCAATTGTTTTTGCTTTCCGTATAATAATTCCGTTTTCTTTAACTTCTATTCTGCCACCCATTTTTTGAATATAATCCAATATCAACCTGTCCGGTTGGTGAGAAGTCATAGGAATCTTTCTACAAAAAACGTCACCACTGATTGTTCCTAAAACGGCAAAAAACGCTAATTGAGAATAATCTCCTTCAATGAAAACATTACACGACTTATATGATTGGTTCCCTTTGATTATATATTCGTTTCCTTGTTCTTCAATTAAAATATGGAATTGTTTTAGAGTTTCCAAAGTCATATCTACATATTGTTTTGACTCAAATTTACCTGTGATGACTATTTTTGAATCTCCTTTGACAAGAGGTAAAGCAAACAACAGCCCCGATATGAATTGAGAAGATATGTTTCCAGGTATTTCGTAAACCCCAGGAGACAATGCGCCAGAAACAATAATTGAGTCCTCATTTTTTTGAAATACAAGATTTAACTTATCAAATATTTCTTCGTAGATATTCATAGGACGTTTGAATAGACTTCTCTTTCCTGTAAAAACCACTTTGTCTTTGCATAATGAAAAAATTGGAATTAAAAATCTTAAAGTTGAACCTGATTCATTACACTCTACAAAATTATCATCGCTAATTGATATTCTTTGAACACCGATAACGGTTAAGTGATGCGTGTTTTTAACAAATTTGACACCAAGTTTTTCCATTGCACCGATGGTAGCCATAATATCGTCACTATAAACAATATTTGAAATTACACTTTTCCCCTTTGAAAGAGAAGCGGCAATAATTGCACGATGTGATTGGCTTTTTGATGGCGGAATATTGATAGACCCTTTTAATTCCGAGGGGTGGATCATAACATTCACAAAGGATCATCTCCTTCGATTTTCATTCTTTTACGTTTAGCTTCAAGCATTAATTCCTTCAATTTTTCTATATCATTATTATTAATTGCGGATTTGTATTCACTTAATGATTTTTCTAACCGCTCAATTTTTTCAATAAGATATTCTTTGTTTTCTAAAAACAGTTCACTCCACAAAGGCTCGTTAATCATTGAAATTCTCGTCAAATCTCGATAGGAATCACCGATGAATCTTTTTGTATCAAGATTAGTATCTTCAGAATTAACCAAAGCTAATGACAAAACGTGGGTTAATTGGGAAGTGTAAGATATGAAATCGTCATGCTGTTCTTTTGTTAGCTGTGTAATGTTTTTAAATTTCATCTCTCGAGCCAAATTTTCAACCAAAGAAAGAGACTCGGCTTTATTTTTGTCTGTTGGAACAATAACGTAATTCGCATTCTGAAAAATGGAATCTTTTGAGTATTTAACACCGACTTTTTCTCTTCCCGCAATTGGGTGAGTAAAGACCATATCTATGTTATTGTTCAAGAAGGGGGTTACAGCATTGATAATTTTGGTTTTCACACCTGAAATTTCAATCACTATAGTGCCAGGATCCATTTGATTTTGGTAAGATTGAATGAATTGTAGTATTGATTGGGGATACAAGCACAAATAGATTACTTTGGTTCCGTGGAAAAAATTTTCAAGATTGGTATCACCAGCTTGAATGATTTTTTGTGATAGTGCATAGTCGATTGCATCCCTGTCTACATCGTATGCAATGATGAAATGATTTTGATTTAAGCTTTTGGCGATGGAACCTCCCATCAAACCTAGTCCAACAATACCTATTTTCACGCACAATACCTCTTCTTTATTTTAATATATTGTATCATAAAACGCGAGGTTTCAACCTAAATTCCGAAAAATCTCTTTTTGTGCTGTTTTTAGAAATTGATTCTAAAGAATCATCAAATATGATATAATTACCAAGAGAATGGCGCAATCATTTTGTGGAATGGATATTATTTAAAATTCGATTTTTTTGGACATATATTATGTTTTATTCTATAGAACATCGAAGGGGATGAATTGTATGGCAGTCATTATTGATGGAACCGCATTATCGAAGAAAGTAAAAGAACAAGTAAGGTTGGAAACAGAGGTTCTTGTTCAAAAAAATAACATTACTCCGCATTTGGTTGTCATATTAGTTGGACATAACCCCGCAAGCGAATCTTATGTTAGAGGGAAAGAAAGAGCTTGTATAAAAACTGGGATTTTGAGTACTGTAATCAAAAGAGAAGAAAATGTAACCAATCAAGAAATGCTTGATTTGATAAACGAATTAAACACAGATAACTCTGTTCATGGAATTTTGCTTCAACTTCCGATTCCTTCCCATCTGGATAGTGAGTTAATCATTTCTTCTATCTCTCCAAGGAAAGATGTAGATGGATTTACTCCAGTTAACGTAGCAAAGCTTGCGAATGGGAATGGAGAACTCATTCCTTGCACTCCAAAAGGGATAATGAAAATGTTAGATGAATATCAAATTGACATTACTGGAAAACAATGCACTGTCCTCGGTAGAAGTCAGATCGTTGGAAAACCCATCGCGAATCTTTTATTAAAGGCAAACGGCACAGTAACCATTTGTCACTCAAAAACCATAAATTTAAGTGCCGTCGCTTCAATGGCAGACATTTTAGTGGTAGCGATTGGAAAACCTAAAATGGTAGATGATACTTATGTTAAATCAGGAGCTGTTGTCATCGATGTCGGAATTTCAAAGGTTGATGATATTCTTTGTGGTGATGTAGACTTTGAAAAAGCTTCAAAAAAAGCTGGATTCATAACACCGGTACCCGGAGGCGTTGGTCCTATGACAATTGCTTGCTTGTTAGAAAATACATTGTTGTGTTTTAAAAAAATAGTAGGAGAATCAAAATGATTGATCGATATTCACGAGAAAAAATGAAATCTGTTTGGAGCGATAAAAACAAGTTTGATTGTTATTTGAAAATCGAACTTTTAAACGCGGAAGCACTTCATGATAATGGATTGATTTCATCGTTGGAGATGGAAAAACTAAGAAATAATTCTACCTATTTACTAGAAGACATTGTTGAATTAGAAAATCAATTGAAGCATGACGTCATCGCATTTACAAGAGCGGTTTCGAAGCACCTAGGAAATGAAAAAAGATGGATTCATTATGGATTGACTTCAACAGATGTTGTGGACACTGCAAATGGAATTAGATTAAAACAAGCTAACGAAATGATTGAAAAAGAAATAGTCAATTTTATGGATGTATTGAAAAATAAAGCAAACCTGTATAAAAATACATTTTGCATTGGTAGAACCCATGGGATTCATGCTGATGTGACTGTTTTTGGTTTAAAATGGGCATTATGGTATGACGAGATGAATCGAAATCTTCATCGCTTTCAAGAAGTTCGTAAAGAAGTTGAAATAGGTAAAATCAGCGGAGCGGTTGGTAACTATGCATTTACTGCACCAGAAATTGAAGATTATATTTGTTCTAAACTTGGATTATCCAAACCAAACATTTCAACACAAACACTGCAAAGGGATCGATATGCACATTATATTTCTGTTTTAGCCATTTTAGGATCCACATTGGATAAAATTGCGACTGAAATCAGACATCTACAAAGAACTGAAGTAGGAGAGGTTCAAGAAGCTTTTTCGAAGTCTCAAAAAGGATCTTCTGCCATGCCACACAAAAAAAATCCTATTTCAAGCGAAAATATTTCAGGACTTTCAAGAGTTTTGAGAGGATATGTTTTTTCTGCGATGGAAGACATTACTCTTTGGCATGAAAGAGACATCTCTCATTCTTCAGTTGAAAGAATTATTTTACCTGACGCGACTTGTCTCATCGACTATATGCTCTCTAGATATTCGTCAACACTAGATAATTTGGTTGTGAATGAAGAAAAGATGAGAGAAAATATCTACTTGACAAACGGAATCATTTTTGCTCAAAGAGTTCTTACTTCCTTGATTGAAAAGGGAATGTCGAGAGAAGCAGCTTATGACTTAATTCAACCAATCACACAAAAAGCGTATGCCGAAAGATTATCGTTTGAAGAATTGTTAATGAAGGATGAAAACATCCTGTCGTATTTAAATCAGAGCGAAATAAAACGACAATTCACACTTGATTTTTATAGTAAAAAGGTAGATTATATTTATAAACGAGTTTTTTAATCTTTTTTAAAGGAGGATAACGATGAAATTATTAAAAAAAGTATCAATTATCGCTTTTTTTGTTTTTGCTTTGATGTTTTCAGCCGTTGTCCGTGCCGACGCTGATAAAGCTCAATTGATTATTGCGAGAGATGAAATCAATCAAGCAATTACTGATCAAACAAATGACTTATATCAAGCGGCATCCTATACCGCTTTTTCAGATGGACTTAATGCTTTGGGTGGAGTTGCCGCAGTTGATGTTATGATTGCGGACAATCTTGCTCTTCAAGTTGATGTAGACCAAATGACCCAAGACCTCAATAATCTTCTTGACGGCCTCGTTACAACTCTTACATACAATACCGTTTTTGTTGAATATTTTCAGGAATCGAATCGAGATACTACACCTTATACACTTCGTTCAATAGCGGTTTATGATGCAGAACTAAATAGAATCAAAGACATTATCGATGAGCCCACAAGTGGGGAAGTCTTGATACAGTCTCTTAGTGCTGACATCACTGCTTCAAGCTCACTGCTTGTTTTGTTAGGTGACAAAACTGATTTACAGGCGCGGTATGATTTCGCTGAAGCGGTCCTTTTGGATGGAAGCAATTATATCCCATCCACATATTCCTTGTTCCAAACAGATTATTCTTCAATCGATGCTACTTTGCTTATCAACATTGGATTCACGAAATTAGAAGTCATTAATAATTCAGATGCTTCTCTTCCAGAGGTTCAATCCGCTTTGAATGAAATCGAATCATCATTGTCTCTTCTAATATTAAAACCGGACAAGACCGCTTTGATTCAAGCTTACAACGATGCGGTAGCTTTGGATAAGTCTATTTATACTTTAGACTCTCGAACTCTATTCATTGCTGGACTTATTCCGATTAATCAAACCATTTTAGATTTAGAAGCAAGAGACGATGATGTATTACAAGCAACAACAGACCTTAACGAATTATACAACTTGCTTGTATTGAGGGGCGATTATTCTTCATTACAAACGTCTATTGATGACCTAGTTGATTTTAATTATGATTTATATACTCCAACTTCAGTTGTTATGTTTGACGAGGAAATTTCAAGAATTTCCTCTGAAATGGTGGATGAAAATGCAACTGCTCAAGACATTGAAGAATTGGTTCAAAATTATGAGGATGCCTTTGATTTATTAATTTTGAGAGCGGATAAAACAGATTTGATTCTTTATAACAACCAAGCGATCATCGCTTATTATGAAGAAAAGAATTTGTATACAGACTCAAGCTACGCGTTATTTAAAGCTGCAGTTATGGATTACGGAACATATCTTTTGGTAAATCAAGTAATTGATAACCTTGATTCTTTGCAAAGCGAAGTTGATTTGCTTTCTCAAAAAATATCGGATGCTTTGGATTTGCTCGACCCATTAGTTGACAACGCGGAAATTCTAAGCCTCTATGAGAATGTTGGAATTATCGCGACCACCCTGTACACCCCAGAATCTGTGGAAGTCTTTAATGAAGAATATAATCGAATTTATAATGTCATTATTGGAAAAGAACTATCTCAAACCGTCTACAATCAAACCACCCTTGAATTGGAGGACTTACAAGAACTCCTTGTATTAAGGGCGGATTTATCAGAACTAATCACATTACACGATTCATTACTTTCTAAGAACGAAGAAACTTACTCAATTTCATCCTTTGCTTATTTTTCTACAGTTATGAGCCAGTGCTCAGTTCTCATATCAAATTTGAATGTGTCTCAGGCCGAAGTTGATGCAGCCGTTGTCTTGTTGACACATGCCACATCATTGTTGGAACAGAAAGCGGGAATCATATCTATTAAGACAAATGACCCAGCATTGGATATCAATGATTATGTCACGGTTGGAAATGCAACCATTGTATCTTATGTTTCGTCTGACACTTCTGTATTGCATGTAGATTCTACCGGAAAGGTTCTCGGTGTTGCGTTTGGTGAAGCGAAAGTATATATCAGACTATCAAACGGAGTCGTTGAGACATTGAATTTTTTGGTGAAAGCCAATGTTAAGCCTGTAACTTTAGTATTAGCTATCAGTCTTCCGGTGTTATCGGTATCTTTAGGAGTCGGAATGCTATTTATGAAAAAGGATTATTGGAAAGTCTTTAAGAAACTAATCTTTTGGAAGAAGAAGGCCTAATCATGAAGCAAATAAGCAAAATCAATAAAGCAGCTACTTTTATACAAAAGAAATTAGAGAAAGACATCGATTTTTTAATTATACTCGGTTCTGGGCTTGGTGATTTTGCTAATCATTTAAGCAATCCATTGATTATATCCTACCAAGATATTCCTTATTTTCCTCTAAAGCAAATTCAAGGGCATAGTGGAGAGTTGGTGCTTGGGACTTTATACAATAAAACTGTGGCCATCATGAAAGGACGCCCACATTATTATCAAGGATATTCAGATGAAGAAATGCGATTTCCAATCCATTTGTTTGCTAGACTGGGAGTCAAAAAAGTAATCATTACAAATGCTTGCGGCGGCATGAATCCAGATTTTATTCCAGGAGACATTATGTTGATTGAAGATCATATCAATATGATGGGGAGAAATCCATTAACTGGTGATAATCAAGATGAAATTGGGCTAAGATTTGTGGATATGACAGAACCGTATAAACAAGATTGGATTCAATTGTTTTCTGAAATTGCATCTCATGAAAAAATACAAATAAAAAAAGGTATTTATGTTAGTTATTTTGGTCCGAATTATGAAACAAAAAGCGAAATCAAAGCTTATAGGCAACTTGGAGGAGACGCTGTAGGAATGTCTACAGTCCCCGAAGTCATTGTTGCGAATCATGCAGGAATGAATGTGCTAGGAATATCATGCATAACCAACATGTCCACGGGTATCAGCAAAACATCTTTATCACATGAAGAAGTATTGGTTGTTTCAAAGCAAGCACTATCCAAAATTTCTATTCTATTGTTGAAATTTATCGAATCCGTGAATTAATATTGAAATTCATTGTCGATAACTATATAATAAATACGAGGTGATTTATATGTCAGAAAAAAAACATTTATATAGGGATACTCAAAATCAAAAAATATTCGGTGTTGCAAAAGGGCTTGCCGATTATTTTGATTTGGATGTTGTTTTAGTTCGGGTTATTTGGTTGATTTTAGTGCTTTGTGCAGGAACGGGACTTCTTGCTTACCTAATTATGGCAATTGTTGTTGAACCAAAAGAACAAGTAATGGCCAGAATTCATAAGGACGAAGTGAAAAAAGCTGAAGCAAACGACGATCCTTTTGCAAAATACGATAAATAGATATAAAAGGAACTTCAATTCGAATTGAAGTTCCTTTTTTTAGTATTTAACAGTATTTCTTCCGGAATTTTTAGCTAAATACAATAAAGAGTCGGCTTTCTCAATGATTGTTGAAGGGGTATCTCCAACAACGATTTGAGCAAGTCCGAAACTTGCAGTAATGGAGAAGGAATATTTTTCAAAATTGAACACAGTCTCTTGTATTTGGTTTTTAATATGTGTAATTTTCTCGATGGCGTCTTCAAGTGAATAATTAGAGAGGAATAATATGAATTCTTCACCTCCGTATCTCGCAGCCCAACCTTCAAGAGTGCATTCTTTTGAAAGAAGTTCGGCGACTTTCTTCAATACTTCATCTCCGATTTGGTGTCCATAAGTATCGTTGACGCGTTTGAAATAATCAATATCTCCCATCACGACAAATGATGGGTTTTTTCTATTTTGAGCTTGAGTTAGTTGGAAAGGCAATTGTTCATCGATAAATTTTCGGTTATAAATTTTTGTAAGGCCATCCCTGATGGTAAGTTCATTTGTTTTTTCGATGATTTTTTTCATTTCACTAATAGTTTCATCTACCATATCAATACTATTGGTCGCATCACTTAGAAGCTCGATTGAAACCCATCTTCCGTCAATTGTAGTAGGAGCGGAGATTACAGTATACGATTTATCTAATTGGTACTGAATTTTAAAAGTATTTTTATTGGTATTGATTGCTCGCATGGAAGTACAGTTCGGACATGGCGCATCATATCCCCAAAAAACATAGCAAGGCTCATTTGTGAGGTTCCATTCATTGTCTTTGTAAAACAATACTTCTTTAGTTACAGGATCGACGACACGGATTATTTCGTATAGTTTATCATGTTGAATCGATTTTTCTAGTATTTTTTCATAGGAATCTTTCATAATTTATTACAATCAATTTGCTTGAGTGTCTCCTCCTTGTTTTAAGTTGAGTCTATTATATACCCATTTTGTTTTAAAAAATAGGAAGAACTTGTTTTTATACAGTTTACACAATATTTACTTTCTCATTACGGTTTCATGATTTTTATTTATTTATTTTTTGGGTACAATTAGGTTGATTTCAAACACATAAGGAGAATTATATGAAAAAAATATTATTAACTCTTAGCATTATTATCGTTGCAATTGCGCTTGTTGGATGTTCAACAACTTCTGAAACTACATCTGCAACAACTCAAACAACAACTTCGATTGATCAAACTATGGAAGTTACTGTATATACAAGAGATACTACTTCCGGAACAAGAGAAGCGTTTTTTAGCGGAATAGGCTTCAGTGCTGCTTCCGGGGACAATACCGTTCTAGTAGATGGCTATGTTGAAGTAGACGGAAATGGTTCAATGATTTCAAGCATTACTAACGACTTATATGGTATTGGATACATTAGTTTGGCATCACTCACAGATACTGGATTGAACGGTCTTCAATTTGAAGGCGTAGTAGCTTCAAAAGATAACGTGCTAAACGGCACTTATGGGTTACAAAGGCCATTTAATTACATTGTAAGAGAAGATTGGACCGGAATGGACACGGAAAGTCAAATCATTGAAGCGTTTATTGCTTATATGAATACCGTTGATGGAAAAGCAACCATTTCCAATAAACACGGAATTGTTGAAACTACTGTTAGCGATTCTTTATGGGATAACATTAAGTCAAATTATTCGGTTTGTACTGAAGATAATTCCTCTGTGACGATTTATTTTGGAGGTTCTACTTCAGTTGAATCAGTTGCAAAGGCACTGTCTGCGGAGTTCACAACCAAATGCGGGAACTTTATACCAGAGCACAACCACACCGGGTCCGGGGATGGTTTCACTAGAACCCAAGGATCTGAAGCGGATGGGGCAAACAAAATTCACATTGGTTTTGCTTCTAGGGATTTCAAAGAATCAGAAGCATATGCCGAGGGTACTACAGGACTGATTTGTTTAGATGCTGTGGTAGTGGTTCTAAATGGGGAAAACTCAATCCTTTCGAATATTACTTCTGAAGAATTAAGAAAAATATATTCAGGTGAATTCACCACTTGGGCAGATTTACTTGGATAATTATGTAAGATAGGCCGTTAAAAGGCCTATTTCTTGCTTTAATGAGGGTAATACATGACGAAAATAGAATTCAACAAAGACACAAAATTTAGTATGAAGCACAATAAAAAGACTGATAGGATTATGCAAAATATACTTCTTATCCCGACAGTCTTAAGTGCTTCTTTTGTCTTGATGATATTGATATTCATTTCTCAAAGAGGGGTTGCTCCTTTTCTTCCAAGCGAGTATGGAAATGAATCGGTCAATTTTTTAAGATTCATTACTGGTGTAACTTGGTATCAACCCCCTAATTCTTATGGAATATTTTTTATTGTCGTCAATACTGTTTTTGTAGTTGCCTTATCAAGTTTGATTGCAGTTCCAATCTCTGTATTCACTGCTTTGTACATTGCAAAAATGACACCAAAACCAATTTCGAAATTTTTTCAAACCATTATAGAATTGCTGGCAAGCGTACCATCAATTGTATTTGGTGTTTTTGGTTTAGGGGTTATTACCAAAGTTGTTTTATGGATAGCGTCCATATTTGGATTGCAAACCGCTGGGGGAATTTCAACCCTAGCGACTGTTTTTGTGTTAGCAATGATGATATTGCCTACAATAACATTACTATCTATTACAGCAATTAACTCTGTAAATTTGGATTTGGAAAAAAATTCTCTTGCACTTGGAGCAAGTAAAATGCAAACCTATTTTAAAGTTACTCTAGTATCAGCCAAGTCGGGAATTTTTGCAGGAATCATTTTGGGAATCGGAAGAGCATTGGGAGAAGCAACTGCAGTAAGTATGGTTGCCGGGAATGCAGGAAGCGGTCCTTCATTTGATTTGTTTTCCACTACAAGAACACTTACTTCCACAATGTTGTTGGGATTGAAAGAAACTACCGGATTGGATTACGATATTCGATTTTCTGTGGGAATGGTATTGATTCTTCTCATCATCTTAACAAATCTTGGGTTAAATTATTTGAAAAAGAAAGTAGGTCGATTCTCTTGAAACATTCAAAAAGAAGAAGACTTGATTTCCTTTTTCAAGGGGTCATTACTATCACTTCTATGATAGGGCTGTTTTTGTTGATAGCAATCTTCGCCTATGTATTTAAGCAAGGATCGGGGTTGCTTTCTTGGGATCTGTTGACAAGCGATTATTACGCAACCACATATGATACCTATTACTCTGATCAATTGGGGGATGAAGTATTCGAAAAGCCCTCACATCTTGATGAATCAGTATATTTTTCAAGCAAATGGGGAATTGGTTTTTCCACCGCTCTTGACAATGAAGGAAAATCATATATGTTGATTGCCTATATTGATTCAAATTCTCCGCTTAGAATCTTACCTGATAAAAACAATGAAGGTGAAGTTGTTGAAATTACTGAAAACCAAGCGTTGTTGAAAGTGATTTTTACAAACTATACAATTATTATGAGTTCAGAAGGCCCTGAAAATGCCGCAAACTTGTTTGATGCTGCCGATGGAATCATCGACATGATTACAACTACCTCTGGAAAGGGAATAAGAGGATCTATCATAACAACATTGTATCTCATTATTTTGACCTTGATTATTGCCCTTCCAATCGGTGTTTTAAGTGCCATATATCTTCGCGAATTTGCACCAAAGAAATCAAAGATAGTCGAAATTTTGAGAAGGTTGATTGAAATGTTAACTGGTGTCCCCTCTATTATATTTGGATTGTTGGGTGCAGCGGTTTTTATTCCATTCACATCGACTTTTACTGCCGCCGATGGTGGAAATCTCATTTCAGGCGCACTTACTCTTGCTGTGATTGTGTTGCCAGTAATTATTACTTCTACCGACGAAGCATTAAAAGTCATTCCGGATGATTTTAGACAAGCATCACTTGCACTAGGCGCCACAAAAACACAAACGACATTTAAAGTGGTTTTAAAATCGGCTATTCCTGGGATATTGTCTGCAGTTTTATTAAGTGTAGGGAGAATTATAGGAGAATCAGCCGCATTGATATATGCGATAGGTACTGCCATCAAAGACCAAATCATTTTAACCGAAAGATCAACTTCGCTGGCAGTTCATATTTGGAGTATCATGGCCGGAGAAACTCCTAATTTTGAGTTGGCAAGTGCAATTTCAATCATCATTCTTGCGGTAGTATTGGTATTAAATCTCATAGTCAAATTTATTGCCAATAAATTATCATATGAAAGTAGGACAAGTTAATGAAAACAGAAAACGTCTTTCAAATCACGAATCTAAATTTACACTATGGCACTAAACAAGCCTTGTTTGACATAGCTATGGAAATTCCCAAAAATCAAGTTACAGCGCTTATCGGTCCTTCAGGATGCGGGAAATCTACATTATTAAGGTCACTGAATAGAATGAATGATCTTATTGACAACTGCCATGTCGACGGGTTGGTTCAGTATGAGAACGACGATATTTATGATAAAAATTATGATGTAATTAACCTAAGAACTAGAGTTGGGATGGTTTTTCAAAAACCAAACCCATTTCCTATGAGTATTTTTGACAATATCGCGTATGGACCAAGATGCCAAGGAGTTAAGGACAAGAAGACTTTGAATGAAATCGTTAAGAATGCTTTAGTGAATTCTGCGTTATATGATGAAGTCAAAGATCGGTTGAAAGAAGCAGCCACTTCACTGTCGGGAGGGCAACAGCAAAGGTTGTGCATAGCCAGAGCTATTGCAATGTCACCCGAAGTCATTTTGATGGACGAACCAACATCAGCACTTGACCCAATTGCAACAGCAAAAATTGAAGAGTTGATTCAAGAACTTAAAAAAGACTACACCATTGTAATTGTTACTCACAATATGCAACAGGCCGCAAGAATTTCAGATAACACGGCTTTCTTTTTAATGGGAGAATTAATCGAGTATGATAAAACCGATCTTATTTTCTCTCAACCAAGCAAAAAACAGACTGAAGACTATATTACCGGTCGATTTGGCTAATTAATTGTATTTAAATACATTTCATAATATAATGATAACGGAAGGTGTACTATGACATATCGAAATCAATTTGATAAAGAACTGGAAGAATTGAAAATTAGTTTAATTCACATGGGAGACATGGTGATTAAACACATTAACGAAGGGTTTCAATCTTTTTTGAGTTTGGATTCTTCGCTCGCACAATCAATAATAGAAAAAGACAAACTTGTAAACGAACAAGAATATAAAATTGAAAAAGAATGTATGAGAATAATTCTTCGTGAACAGCCCGTCGCAAAAGATCTTCGTCTTATTACCGCTGTTTTGAAGATGATTACTGATTTAGAGCGAATTGGTGATCACGCTGCAGACATTTCGAAAATGACGATTTTTATGGAGAACACCCATCATCATTTCGAGACGAAACAGGCTGGATTAATTACAAAAGCCTGTGCTAAAATGATTTCGCAAGCGCTCGAATCGTTTGTCAATAACGATATAGAACTAGCTTACGAGGTCATTCGAGAAGACGATATCGTAGATAATTATTTTGAAGAAATCAAAAATGCTGTTGCTAATGCAATTCGTTCATCATCTATTGATGCTGATTATGCACTCTATTTGATGATGGTTGCAAAATACCTAGAAAGAATAGGAGACCATGCTGTTAATATAGCAGAATGGGTCATCTTTTCAATCACTGGAGAACACAAGAAGTTGAACCCGATTTAGGAGGATGTAAATGAATATCATATATTCGGTCGAAGATGACAAAAATATTCAAAATGTCATTCAAATTGCATTAAAAAATTCTGGATTCGATATCCGAATGTTTTCCGATTCGAAATCGTTTTTTTCTGCGATGGACTTAGAATTACCTGAGATCATTTTACTTGATATCATGTTACCTGGTATGGACGGGATATCAATGATGAAAAAAATAAAATCAAATCCTATTTGGAATAAAATACCAATTATGATGGTGAGTGCAAAAGGAACTGAAATCGATAAAGTCATTGGACTCGATTTGGGTGCAGATGACTATTTAACAAAACCATTTGGAGTATTGGAACTTGTGAGCAGAGTGAAAGCCTTACTGAGAAGGACACCCGAAAAACCGTCTGATTACTTGCTTGAAATCAAAGGTCTACTTTTGAATCCAAAAGAATACCTTTGTTCTTTTAATGAAACTCCCATTTTACTGACCTCAAAAGAATTTCAACTATTAAAATTATTGATGCAAAATCACCTAAAAGTTGTTACTCGAGACGATATTTTAAATATCGTTTGGGGATATGACTTTTTTGGGGAAACGAGAACGCTTGATGTCCACATAAAAGAGCTGAGAATGAAGTTGTCTAAGGCAGGAATTGCAGAAGAGGCTATTCAAACAGTTCGTGGTGTTGGGTATAAATTCATTTTATGAGAAGAAGGATTTCTCTACAGTTTGGACTGGTGCTTGCATTAGCACTATTAGTGTTTATCATTGGGTCCACTCTGATTGTACAAAATAATCTAAACAAAGTAACAGAATTAAATTTGAATCAATACCTTAATATGGTAACCCAGGATTACGTCGAAGGACTTACTCCAAATGAGATTGTGGCTAAATATGAAAATACAAGTGACTATCTGAGAATCACATTTATGGATTTTTCTGGTATTGTTTTGGTAGATTCTAATGCAACAGAATTAGAAAATCATTTGTCAAGGCCTGAATTTCAAAATCTAGGAACTGCATATGTTAGAAAGTCGGTTACTCTAGATAAAACGATGATGTATCTAGCCGCGATTATTGATGATACCTTATATCTTCGAGTCGCAATCCCGACCAGCAGCTTCCTTCCTTTTCTAAATGATTTTATAGGTTTATCTTTTATTGTTGGAATCTCGATTTCTATTTTCTCAATATTTATAATTGTAGCTTTGACGAAAATTACTCTTATGCCTTTACAAATGCTTAAAGATAATTTAGGCAAAGTATATTCTGGAGAGTACCGTGAAATTCTTCCGGTAGATAAGTTTGATGAAATCAATGGAATCATTAACGAAATTAACGATATTAACAGAGTTATTTCAAAAAACATTGAATCACTAAACGAAGAAAAATTAAAGAACGATTTTATACTTAATCATATGAATCAAGGCATCTGTGTATTGGACCAAAACGGAAAAATTGTTCTGGTAAACCAATTTTTAAGAAATCTTTTTCATTTTAATGAATTGCTTAACAGCCACAAAGATTATATTTATTTATTCAGAGATCTTAATATCCAATCTGCCATTTCAAAAGCTTACCAATCAAACACTAGTACAAATTCCTTAATTGAAATCAACAATGACTACTTTTCAGTCATGGTCTCGTACCAGGTAGAAAGTTGGAATCACCTTCCTAGTGTCGTATTGATATTTACAGATGTCACGACAGTCAAAAATGTAGAAACATTAAAAAGAGATTTCTTCGTAAATGCTTCCCATGAATTGAAATCTCCACTTACTTCTATCATGGGCTCTGCAGAGTTAATTTCTTCGAATCTGGTTTCTGATGAAGAAACAATCAAGGATTTAGCTCTGAGAATATTAGAAGAGTCATCAAGAATGAATCATCTTGTAATGGATATGTTGAGTTTATCTAAATACGAGAACCAAACAAACAGTTCCTCGGACGAAGAGGTTGCTTTAGATTTTGTGATTGAAGAAGTTCATAAAATGGTACTTCCATCATTGGAATCCAAAAACATTTCATGGAAAGAAGAGATTTCAAACATCACGATTCACGCAAATCACGAACATATGATTCAATTGATACGAAATCTAGTTGAAAATAGCATTCAGTACGGAAATGTTTCCGGGTACGTCAAAGTGGTTTTATTTAAAAAACAAGATAAAATTGTTTTGATTGTTGAAGATGATGGGATTGGAATCCCAAAAGCCGATCAAAGCCGTATTTTTGAAAGATTTTATCGAGTTGATAAAGCCAGAAGCAAAAAAACAGGTGGAACAGGGCTTGGGTTATCGATTGTAAAACATATTGTAATGATTTATCAAGGCCAAATTGAACTAGACAGCACAGAGGGACAAGGGACGAAAATTACGATTGCCTTTCCTGAAAAATTAAAAGTAATGCCATAAGGAGATTTAAAAAATCTTCTTTTTTTTCTGCAAATAGAGAAATCGAACATATTTTTTTTTGGTTTGTAAGAAACTTTTTATACAAAAAAACAAGGAAGTTTTTTTGTGAATGTTTTCATAAGAAAAGACATTTCTACCCCTTTCTTTTCCTTCAAATATAAGTATAATAGAAGGTAGATTGGAGGTGACGACATGGAAAAATATAGATTGCATCGAAATATTCTTTGCATTGATTTAAAAAGTTTCTACGCATCTGTTGAATGTGCTCTTTTAGGCTATGATCCCTTTGAAACACCGCTTGTCGTCGCTGACAAATCGCGTGGAGGCGGGTCTATCGTTCTTGCGGTTTCTCCTTACTTAAAGAAGTTCGGCGTTCCTGGAAGGTGCAGAATATTTGAACTCCCAACAAATATTAATATTATTTTTCAAAAGCCGAGAATGGAAAGATATTTAGAGTATTCTACTAAAATTATAGAAATTTATTTACGATTTGTTTCAGAAGATGATTTGTATGTATATTCAGTTGATGAAGCGTTTTTGGATGTAACTGAATATTTGAGTTATTACAAAATGACAGATTTTCAACTTGCAAAAACAATTTTGAAGACGATACTTGAAGAAACTAAGTTATATGCCACTTGTGGTATTGGACCAAACATGTTGATGGCAAAGCTGGCATTGGATATTGAATCAAAAAGGGCGCCTGACTTTATTGCCCAATGGAACTATGACGATCTTCCAACCAAACTGTGGACCGTTACACCGCTGTCTGAAATGTGGGGCATTGGGAGAAACATGGAAGCTCATCTCAATCATATGGGATTCAAAAAAATAGGAGACATTGCAAAAAGCGACGTCAACAAACTAAAAAAGAAATTTGGAATCATCGGTGAAGAATTATATTATCATACACACGGGATTGACATGAGTATGATTCAAGACAAACTTAAACTTAAACCGATTAGCAAAAGTTACGGAATTGGGCAAACCTTATTTCGAGATTATTACGCTCCTGATATTTTTCAAATTGTCAGAGAAATGGTTGATGATGTATGTCGAAGGTTGCGAATCAACAAAAAGGTTGCAAGAACGGTACACTTTGGTATAGCGTATAGTAAAGAAATTGGTGGAGGGTTTGCAAGACAAATCACCTTGGAACAACCGACCGCAAACGAAAACAACGTATTCAAAACCTGCCTAGACCTATTCCAGTTTTATTATGAAGGAGATCCAATTAGAAGGGTCCACGTTAGTGTCAGTGGTTTAATTGATAACAACTCTTATCAATTTAGTCTGTTTGAAGATGCTGAACAAATTGTCAAGGAACAGCAGATTTTTACAGCGATGGATGAAATCAAATATAGGTATGGTAAAAACAGCGTTAATCGAGCATCAACAGAATATAAATCATCTACCGCCAAATCAAGGAATGACATGATAGGTGGTCATCATGCTTAGTAGTCAATATGTGGATCGAGGGATTATAAAATGGAGTGCCTTTGATGCATTAGTAGGCTATCATTCCATGTTGGAAGAAATGAAATACAGATTAGGAAAGAAAGAGAAACCCATCCTCAGCGAAGATGAGCAAGAGGAATTAAATCGTTCATTACAAGAAGCGGTAAGACTAAATTCAGAAATTGAATTGAAATATTATCGAGATGGTTATTTGCGTTTTACGTATGGAACTATTGAAAAAATCAATTATCAATCGAGAGTCATTGTTCTTTCCACGAAAGAAAAATTTAACGCAGAGGACATTATTGAAATACAACTGTCCTAAAAATCAGACCACATGAGTGATCTGATTTTTTATAGAAAAAAAACTACAAAAACCACAAAAAACACTATAAATAAAAAGACAGGCAAAAATGTGTAATAAATAGGGGAAAAGATGTAGTTAAATGGATAAAAAAATAAAAAAATAATTGAGTAAAAAACAAAAACAAAAAATCAGAGAAAATGTAATTAGTTCTTATTATAAAAATGTCTAAATTTAGCCATTAAATACCATCAAAACAAGATTGGTTTAAAAAAAAATATCTTGTTGTTTTTGAGTATAAATGATAGCGAAAAACGATGAACTGCAAGAATAAAAAAAGCTTATCAAAGTATAGGAAAATAATTGAAACTTAAAGATAGAAAAGGTGTTCATGACTTTGATGGTATGTGCACTATTTTTTGGAGATATGGATACCCGTTAACACAATTTATATCTGATTATTTATTAACATTTCTTGTAATAAATTATATATCTATTACATAATAGGAAACGGCTAAATATAGAGCTTTATATTATTTTTATGATGTTATCATGTGATTGATTTTGCATAAATATATATTTAAAATTTAACGTGTTTTTTCCATGATTTTTCGCATTGATTACTTGTTGTAATATGCTAAACATCATTATTTTCGATTTTGATAAGATTAGCCATGTGTTTCTATGGTTTTTTATTTAGTTTATATTAAGATTTTGGCTAAAAGGATTTCAAATCTCTATAGTATTGCAGTGTAACTTCTTTTCTTTTTTATTAAATTAATTGTATATTTCATTTGACTGGCCTATAAAAATATCTTGTTTTGTGATAATATAAAAATAGGATTATTGATCATTAATTTCTTAAAAAATGGTAATGGAGGTCCATCAAATGATTATAGAAAAAGCGTATGCGAAAGTGAATCTGTTTATTAACGTACTGGATACTCGTAAGGATGGATATCATAATTTGGAGATGGTAAATGCAAAAATTGATTTGCATGACACAATCAAATTAGAAAAGACGAATTCTGAAGGACTGGTTTTAATCCGGTCTAATGACTTGTTTCTATCGAATCAGAATAATATTGTTTTTGACACCGCCGCTTATATAATGCATCGTTTCATGCCGGATAAAGGAGTCATAATTGATATCGAAAAAAAGATACCTTTTGGAGCTGGCCTTGCCGGAAACTCAGCTGATGCAGCTGCCATAATTAAAGGCATTAATAAACTTTTTGAACTCAATCTTTCATACGATGAAATGGTAAATATTGGAGTTCAGTTCGGAGCAGATATTCCATATTGTTTAATTGACGATCAGGCAATTGTTGAATCGATAGGAGAAGTCATAACTAAAGTAAAGTTGAATTTGAAAGGAAAACAACTATTTTTATTGAATCCTAGAGTATATGTTCAAACCAAAGATATTTTCTCTTTGGGAGATAGAAACGGCTTTGACAATGTTGACAGTACTCCGATTCGAAATGCGATTAAGTCAAACGATCAAGAGTCTTTTATAATTAACATGCACAACAGCCTTCAAAAGTTGTCTCTTGATTTTAATGAAGATGTCAAAGAAGCTTTTGAGATTGCAAAATCAAGGTTAGGTGAGACCGGGCTAATAATGACAGGATCGGGTTCAACTTTTATCAAAATTGTAAACAAGGATGAACAAGAAGTATTGAAATTTGTTGAAGACTACCGTGAAAAGTATTTCGTTAGTGTTTACAATTTTTTATAATTTTACTTGAAACCTATTGGAAAACAAAAAATAGCGTGATATAATCAATCAAAAGAGGTGGTAATATGTTGATAACAGAAGTTCGCGCAAAAAGAGTTAATGGAGATAATCGTCTGGTAGGAATTGCCGCCATTACAATTGACGAGTGCTTTGTTGTTCATGAGTTGAGGATTATTGAGGGGAAAAATGGTCTGTTTGTAGCAATGCCTAGCCGAAAAATGCCAAACGGTGAATTTAAAGATGTTGCCCACCCAATTAATACCGAAACAAGAAGTGTAATCGAGAAAGCCGTACTTGAAGCTTACGAGAAACTTCCCGAAAACAAAATCGAATAATTCTCTTTTATAGTTGCGAAGTGCTAATTTTCCAAAAGTTAGCACTTTTTTCTTTTGTTGTTTTGTTGTATAATAGTGTAGGGAATCAAATCAAAATATTTGGAGGGTTCAAATGGCGGTTTTTCATGGATCTAAGGTTAAAATATTTTCTTTAAGTTCAAACAAGAAACTTGCAAAGGACATCGCTGACTACATTGGAATACCTATCAGTAATTGTGAGGTCAGTCATTTCGCTGATGGGGAGATTAACATTAATATTCCTGAAACGGTTCGTGGACACAAAGTATTTGTCATTCAGTCTACTTGTGATCCTGTAAATGAAAACATTATGGAATTACTTATAATGATAGATGCCTTAAAAAGAGCATCAGCAAGGGAAATTAATGTGTTAATCCCATACTATGGATACTCTCGACAAGATAGAAAAGCAAAAGCCAGACAACCGATTTCTGCAAAACTCGTCGCTGATTTGTTGCAAATAGCTGGATGCACTCGAGCGATTGCCATGGATTTACATGCCGCCCAAATTCAAGGATTCTTCAATATACCAATTGATAACTTTCGTTCTCTGCCAATCATAGCGGAGTATATCAAAGCCAAGAACATTCCAAACATGGTCGTTGTTTCACCTGACCATGGCGGTGTAGCTCGCGCTAGAACGCTCGCCGATGTGCTAGGGGCACCTATTGCAATCATTGACAAAATGAGACCTGAACCGAATGTCGCAGAAGTAATGAACATCATTGGAAAAGTCAAAGGTAAAAATTGTATCATCATTGATGACATGATTGATACAGCGGGTTCGATATCTGCAGCTTCAGTGGCTTTAAAAGAAGCCGGGGCGCTGGATTTGATTGCCTGTTGTACACACCCTTTATTTTCGGGTAATGCTGTAGAATTATTAAAAAAAGCTCCAATTTCAGAAGTTGTCTGTACAGATACGGTAGAACTTCCGGAATCAAAAAAATTCAGTAAACTTACTCAATTATCAGTTGCGAAACTACTTGGACAAGGAATAATCAATATCATCGATGATCAAGGTGTTTCCACGTTATTCCAATAATATAAAAGGTTGCCGCTGGCAACCTTTTTCTATATTGTTTGTACCCAAATTCTGGATTTATATATCTTATAGCCTATGACTAGCCTTACAAATTCTTCTATTCCGATGAATAAGTATACCCAAGCAATATTGAGGTTTAATATAAAAGCACTAACGAGGCCGAGAGGAATTCCAATGACCCACGTACCTAGCAAGTCCATAAACAAAACATATTTTGTCTTTCCACCGGATTTTAATATTCCTCCAAGAATCATGTTCGATACCTTTATCCACAATACAAATGCAAATACAATCAGGATTGATGTGGTTGTTGATTTCGTGGATTCTGCGATATTGTAGAGGTTAGGATAGATTCCGGATAGTAATAGGACTATAATTCCAATGATTGCAGTACCGATAATTCCGATTTTCATTGACTTTAAGCCCAAAAACATACCGGTGTCATACTCTCTTTTACCCAATTGGTTTCCCACCAGAATAGAAGAGGCTTGAGCAACCCCCGCGAAAAGACCAATGCTAAGAATAATTATTGGTCCAATGAGAGTCATGGACGCAGTCTCGTCTGTACCTATATGGCCATAAATGATTCCGTATACGGCCTCACCCAAACTCCAGGCAAGCTCACTGAGGAAAATCGGAAGCGTTACAATCAAAGCAGTCTTAATTAACGCCTTGTCACTTTTGATAAAGAGATTGATCTTATATTCATCCCTTATCTGATGTATTACAAAAAACACCAATACAATTCCCAACTCCAGCAATCTTGCAATCGTCGTCGCAATTGCTGCCCCACGCACACCCATATGCGGAAAACCTAGATGACCAAAAATTAAGATGTAATTTAGAATTGTATTTAGAATAACCGCGGATATGGATGCAATCATTGGCTGCTTCGACTTGCCAGTATTTCGCAAGAGAGCAGAAATCATGGTCGCTATAAATCCTGGAACAAAACCAAGCGACACTATTTTTAGATAAATGCTTCCAGTCTCTATCACGTTTGCATCTTTTGTGAATAGGCTCATTAATGAAGGACTAAAAAAGAAGGCAATAGAGAAAAATAACAATGATAAGAGCAGGCCCCATTTTGCACAAATCATAAAAGCTTTAGAAATTCCTGCTAAATCTTTCTTTCCCCGGAATTGACTGATTAAAATCGATGCCCCGACGGAAATTGAACCTGCTGTAAAGAAAAATACGGTCGGGAATTTCCCAGCAAGACCGATTGATGCGATATTGATTTCACCAAGGGAACCAACCATAATTTGATCGATGACAGAGAAGGAAGATGCAAATAATGATTGAATTGAAATCGGAATTGCAATTGCGAGAATGTGCTTTAAGTAATTTGACTTATTGATTCTTTCCTCCACGATTGATTCCTTTCTCGTTCAGTGTTCCAAGAAAAATATCAGGATGCATTTCAAACAAATTCATTCCGAGTTTCTCTTTGATTTTCAATAAATAGACATCATGATGAATGTGTTCTGAAATGATACGTACCATCAAAGGATTGTTCGTATAGGTTCCCATCCATTCATCACGAGAAGAGTTAATGTTTCCTACCAGTACTTTATCGTAATCAACGACAAGCATCAATCTGTTTGGATTTTTCATATCGAATCCGTGTGAATAGACCTCCAATCCGGATATGTTGGTTGGAAGAGTTTTAAATGAGAAATAGATCACTCGAACTTCGTTACTCAACAAAGTCTTTATTTCTTGATCGAATTCTACGAAGTCGATGTCCGTATTAATATATACCTCTTTTTTTGCTGCTAACAGAAGTGCTTTTGCTTTGGCAACCAAGGCATCATAACCGATTACATTCAAGTATGTTTCCCGTTTTGACTTTTCAGAGACTTGTTCCAAAGCGTCTTTAGCCAACACAACGTTTTTAGTGTAAGTAGAAGCTAGCCTTATCATCAATGCATTCGGATCTTCGGAATAATATAGTTCTTTTTCTTTGTTCTCTAAAAGCAAAGTTCCTTCTTCGTACATCTTTTCTACAATCGGGTAGATACTTGAACGACTCAAGTTCAAAGCTTTTGCGATTTGATATACTGTCATACCTGGATTCTCTAAAAGAAACTCATAGACCTGTGCTTCGTTCCTTGAAAAGTTTAGATTCATTAAAAGAGATGTTATTTTCTCCATATTTTTCTCCTTACGTTGTCTAAATTGTACAACGTAATTATAATCCATTTATGTCCTTGTGTCAATATTGTGTTTGGAAGTATTTACAAATAATTGTTGTGTGATATAATAGAACTAAATCGAGGATCGGACGAGTATTGAATCATCCATATTTTAGCGAGCAGGAATTGGTGGGAGCCCTGTATACATGATTCATGAAAAACCCCGTGAGAGACAGAAGAATAAAGTAGACCTGTCCGTCACTTCTGCGTTAAGGAAGATGAAGCGCTGGATTATCCAGAAATAAGGTGGCACCACGGTTGACATCGTCCTTAATATTTTAGGACGATTTTTGTTTTATTAGGAGGAAAAGAAATGAACATTACTGTAAAAGAACTATATTCAAAGTTTCAAACTTTATCAAACCAATCAGTTGAAATCAGCGGTTGGGTTCGAAACAACCGAGCTCAAAAAGAGTTTGGATTTATTGATCTAAATGATGGTACTTATTTCGAAACCATTCAAGTTGTTTATGAGGAGTCAAAACTTGATAATTTCAAAGAGACTCAGAAAATCAGAGTAGGATCAAGTGTCAAAGTGAGTGGGAAATTGATTTTAACCCCCAACTTAAAGCAACCGTTTGAAATCAAAGCCGATGAAGTCATTTTGATTGGAGACAGTTTGGAAAATTATCCAATTCAACCCAAAAGACACAGCAAAGAATTTCTAAGAGAAAATGCGCACTTAAGAATGAGAACAAACCTGTTCAGTGCGGTTTTTCGCGTTAGAAACGTCGTATCGTATGTAATTCATAGATTTTTCCAAGAAAGAAACTTCATCTATTTCCACGCACCTATCGTCACCGGATCCGACGCTGAAGGCGCTGGTGAAATGTTTAAAGTCACAACAACTAATTATGAGGATTTATTAAAAAACAATATAAAAGAAGTTGATTGGTCCAAAGATTTTTTTGGAAAAGCAACAAATCTCACTGTTTCAGGACAACTTCAAGCAGAAGCATATGCTCTCGCTTTTAGAAACGTGTATACCTTTGGTCCGACTTTTAGAGCTGAAAACTCCAATACTCAAAGACATGCTTCTGAGTTTTGGATGGTTGAACCAGAAGTTGCATTCTGCGATTTGAAACAGGACATGGAGATAGCGGAAAGTATGGTGAAATATGTCATTTCTTCCGTTCTTGATGAATGTCCAAAAGAAATGGAATTTTTCGATCAATTTGTCGAAAAGGGATTAAAAACAAAGTTAGAAAAGGTAGTATCGAGTAAGTTTCAATCCGTGACTCATCACGATGCTATTCAAGTTTTGCTTGATAGTAACCAACCATTTGAAAATAAACCGATGTTTGGCGAAGATTTAGCCACAGAACACGAAAAATATCTGACAAAGCATTTCGATGGACCGGTTTTCGTTATCGATTGGCCGAAAGAAATCAAAGCTTTCTATATGAGATTGAACGATGATCAAAAAACTGTTGCTGCAATGGATCTTCTTGTACCTGGAGCCGGAGAGTTAATCGGCGGTTCTCAAAGAGAAGAAAGACTTGAAGTTCTTGAATCTCGGATGAAAGAAATGAATGTTGCAAAAGAGGAATTGTGGTGGTACTTGGACTTGCGTAAATACGGAGGTTGTCCACACGCAGGATTTGGTCTTGGACTTGAAAGAATGGTCATGTATGTCACTGGCGTTGACAACATAAGAGACGTCATTCCTTTCCCTAGAACTCCAAAGAATTGCGAATTTTAAAAGCAAGAAAATTCTTGCTTTTTCTTTTTGATTGCTGTATATTGATAGTACGCTTTATACAAAGGAAGTGTGAAAATGAAAAAGATATTTTTGATGATTTTCCTTGTAGTGTTTTCTATATCGATTGTGGCTTGTACGCAGACGTCTGATACTACAACATCAACCACTTTAACGGAATCTTCATCGGTTACAACCACTACGACCGAACCGACTACAATACCCGAAATTGTAACTGCAATGTCTAATCCATTAAATGTTGGATTGTTCATCACCGAAACGCCTGAGACATCTATGGGAATCAATTTCAAATTGTCGACCGACACTGAAGGGTATGTTGAGTACCATCAATCAGATTTAGACAATTTCATTCGAATTGATGCCACAAAGAAAGTCACGCCTGTTGGATCAAAGACAGTTTACTTATACGAGGCTGAGATGACAGGACTCACTCCTGGACAAACATATGAATATTTTGTATCTTCATCAGATGGAACTGAACAGAGTGCAAGGTATGAATTTACGATTCCTTCAGGTATAGATAATTCCTTTACTTTTATGTATTTAGCCGACCCACAAGGAACAGCAATAACAAATTATATGGCATATGCCTATTCGATACTGAATGTATTAGATTATAGTCAAATGAGCTATGACTTCGTAATGTCACCTGGAGATACTGTCAATGATCACGACGTTAGATCAGAGTGGGATTGGTTCTTTCAATATTCTTCATTCTTTATTACTAGAAAACCGTTTGTTGTTACACTTGGCAATCATGAAACAGGGTATCTTACGGACGAGAGAATCAATAGTCTTGAATTTGACGGATATTTCAACCTTCCAAACAATGGACCGACTTACGATGAATTCAGTGAAATTGATGGAGATTTAAGAGAATCTGATTTTGACAAAGGAAAAACTTACAGTTTTGACTATGGAAACGCTCATATCATATCTATCAATACCGAAATTTTATGCGATGGAACAACTGCATGTTCGGAATATGATCACTCAAACGCTGAAATATTAAAATCATGGCTAAGAAATGATTTAGATAACAGTAATAAAACGTGGAGCATTGTATTGCTTCATAGAGGACCTTATGGGTTATCCTATGATACATATAACGTAAGAGATGTTCTAACTCCAATATTTGATGAATTTAATGTTGATTTGGTACTATCGGGACATGACCATCAATATTCGAGAGCGGTTTATAAAAACGATGTTATGATACCTTTTCAAGAAGCTAATAATTACGAAAGAGGCATACTGACTTTAATTACTGACGAATTATATACAAACAACTTCAATAACTACTCATCTACACTAGGAGTCACTTATTTCACAGGGAATACTTCAACTGTAAAATTCTATGGTGGAGATAAAAATTCAGGAATTGAAGTACAATATAAGTTCATCGACGAAAGTCCGGTGATTCCTTTTATAACGGTAACTGCAGATTCGATTCAAGTCGTATCTTACGGAGTATCGAAAAATGCAGCATTGGATATCGTCCCTACTGGAGTATTTATTCTTGAGGAATTTACAATCACAAAATAAAAAGCCGAAATCAATTCGGCTTTTTTTGTGACTATTTTTTCTCTGGTTCTTTACCTGGATCTTTTAACGATTCAAGTAATCCAGAAGCCAATCCGACAACACCCTGTAATTCGGAAGGGATGATAATTTTAGTAGCTTGTCCGTTTGCGACAACTTCCATTGCCTTGTAAGCTTCTAGTGTCAATACGGCATGGTCTGCTTTAGCGGCTTTGATTAATTCTAGTCCTTTTGCGGTTGCTGTCTGAACAATCAGAATAGCTTCTGAACGACCTTCAGCCTCACGAACTGCAGCTTCTTTTTTTGCTTCAGCTCTCAAGATTGTTGCTTCTTTTTCACCTTGTGCAACTAGAATGTTCGATGCCTTTGAACCTTCTGCAATCAAAATGGATTTACGACGTTCACGTTCTGCGATCATCTGTTTTTCCATTGCTTCCCTAATTTCTTTTGGAGGGATGATGTTTTTCAGTTCAACACGGTTGATTTTAATACCCCATGGGTCGGTTGCTTCATCTAGAATGAGTCTCATTCTTTCGTTGATTAAGTCACGGCTTGTAAGGGTTTGGTCAAGTTCTAATTCACCGATGATATTACGAAGTGTGGTGGCTGTCAAAGTGTCAATTAACATTCCTGGGTTCTCTGCTCCGTAAATATATTGTTTGGAGTCGGTGATTTGCAAGAAGACAACGGTGTCAATCTGCATTGTAACATTATCTTTGGTAATTACGGCTTGTGGAGCGAAGTCCAATACTTGCTCTTTCAAGTTTACCGAATCGGTGATATGTCCTTTTGGATTATAAGTTTTTCTTATTCTGTCTACAAACGGGACCAAAAAGTGAATTCCTGATCTCCAAGTCGAGTAATACTTACCTAGTCTTTCGATGACATATTCCGTTGCTTGTGGAACAATTTTGATTCTCGCGCCAAGATAGATCAATATGACAACCAAGATTACCCCGAGCAAAATTAATCCCCAAGCGTTTGTGGCTAAAAATAATGGGTGTAGCATTGTGATTCCTCCTTTATATAATTTATTTTTTTGGTTTTATTTCCAATAATTTTTGTTTGATACTGTCATCCTGAGAAGTACATCACGAAGTGTCGTTTTGTTTTTGGTAAAGCTGATTAATACAATATCGATGATTATGCTTAGCGCCAGTAACAATAAGCCAATATACACACTGACCATGAACACAAGGATAACAAAGAAATATTTAAGTATTACATCGTGGAAGAACACACTTACTGGATTAACTGGTCCATCCAACGCGATGTTCATCACTCTTCTTCCTAGAGTCTTACCGTTGAAGGCAACCGTATAAATTGCGATCAATATTAGAAAACCTATCGAGAAGTAGTAAATGTTATTCATGAAATAACGTGTAAGTGAACGATTATACGGCTCGATATCAATCAAATTTTGATCATTGATAATTTGAACCCTTGCTTGATATACCTGGCTAGCCAATGCTTCTAAATCTGTATCGCCATCAGCTATATCCATCTGCACGTTAAATTCTTCTGTTGCTGCATCGTAATCTGAGTTGTAGGCATCTATGACCTCGTTATATGCGGTAAAGATGATATCAAAATTAGATATTTGGTTTCGTAAGATTGATCTTCCCGCAATGTAAAACGTGGCTGCGACTACCGCGAGGACAATCGTGATGTCTATGAGCGAAGAGAATGCTCGTTTAAAAAAACCTGCGTTCATTCCGACTTCCTAACAACAAGCTTAACACCATCAATAGAAAGAACTTCAACTTTATCGTTTAAACTGATGTTTTCATGGGAGACTGCGGTCCAAATCTTGCCGTCGATTTTTACTTCGCCACGATCATCGGCCTTAAAAGCTTTGGTACAGATTGCAATTTTTCCTACTAATTTATCCGAGTTTGTCTTAATATCATTTTTTTGAAGATAACCTTTGAAAAGTGGTCGTATTTCAAGCAGAAGCAATGAAGAAACGACAATAAAAACAATGATTTGGACAGCAACTGATGTTGGCCAAATTAGAGCTATAATGAAACTTACTAGCGCTCCGGCAGAAAACCAAATGCTTGATAAGTCCATTGTGGATGCCTCAATCACTCCGGCAACAATGATAATTGAAAACCAAATGATTAGCATAGTGTTTCCAGTAGTTAATAGAAACATAATTTACACCTCTTTCTTATTAAGGTCAATAATCAAAGCGTTGTCTTTTTTGTTCCAATAAGCTTTGAATTTGAACGCTTGTGTGGACTTAAAGTCCAACCCGATTAAGTCGGCAACTTCTTTCAAAAATAATTTATTGCTAATTCTTGAGTAACTGGATTTGACGGTGATATTGTGCTGCTGCTCATCAGGAATATAACCGAGACCAATCTCTTCTTTGGTAACGGGTTTGATTGCAATAAGCAATTGATCCCTATCTAAACCCAAAAGTACAACGTATGCAGATTCAAAATAACTAGTTGCAGATTTATTTAAAGTAATATTTCCTTCGTACAACGTTGCGATGTCGTCGAGGGGTTTCTTTGAAACCCAAATAAAGTTTGTCATTCTCTCAACCTCCATTATAATACGGTTTTTGACTATAACCAATTATATCACATTATTTTTGGTATATCAAGGATTATTTTCAATTATTTTCAATTATTTTCAAAATGAATGCTATTTACAAACCGAGTTCCTTTGTGTATAATATCTTTATATTTTGAGGTGAATCCATGAGAGAATTTACATATATTCAAGCGGTTGAGCGCAGTTTAATGAAACGGTTTAAAGGACCCATTTATTCTAAATTCCTAAATGCAATTGATCAATACAAATTGATTAAACCGGGAGACAAGATTGCTGTTGCGTTGAGCGGAGGGAAAGACTCTCTTCTTTTAGCTAAACTCTTCCAAGTTTGGAAACAGCATTCGACTTTTGACTTTGAAGTTGTTTTCTTAACGATGGATCCAGGATTTCTTGAAGACCACATTTCTAAACATCTTTCAAATTGTGAGAAATTAGGAATTGACATCTTGGTAAAACCCTCAAAAATATTCGATATTGCTGAAGGTCTTTCTCCGGATTCACCTTGTTTTTTGTGTGCAAGAATGAGAAGAGGATTCCTCTATAGGGTAGCAAAAGAATTAGGGTGCAACAAACTCGCATTGGGTCATCATTTTGATGACGTGATTGAAACAACGCTTATGAACATGTTTTATGCGGGATCTTTTAAAACAATGTTACCGAAAGCAAAATCGGAGAATTATGAAGGGATGGAGTTAATTCGTCCGCTCTATTTAGTAAAAGAAAAAGATATTATACGATTTATGAATTATCATCACATTGAAACGATGTCATGCGGATGCAAGGTTGCAAGTTGTCAGGTTGACTCAAAACGCAGAGAAATGAAAGAACTAGTAGAAGTTATGAGGAAGAAATACGTTAATACCGATATCAATATTTTTAGAGCTGCGGAGAATGTCAATATTCAGAATGTGTTAGGGTATTTTGATGATAATCATAGAGTATCATTTATGGATGATTATGAATAGTATACGCCAATAGAGTGTTTATTTTGTGAAATAGAAAGCGCGAGTTTATCGACTCGCGCTCTTTCTTTTTCTTATGGTTTCACGTGAAACATTATTTACCTAAACAGAACTTAGAAAACAATGTATTAATCAAAGTGTCGCTCGCTATTTCTCCTGTAATTTCACCCAAATTATGCCAAGCATTTCTTAAATCAATCTCTATCATATCAACAGGAAGCAGTTTTGTTGTTGCAACTAAAGCATCCTCGAGGTTGGATTTAGCTTCATCCAATTTTGAAATATGTCTGGTGTTTGATAAAATGACTTCTTGGTTATCTATGAGTGTTGAGTCAATAAATCTTTTCTTGACTTCGTTCTCCAGCAAATCAAGGCCTAGTTTGTTTTTAGCTGAAATAGGAATGATAGTTTCGTTTTCTAAATCTATTTTATGCCCTAAATCCATCTTGTTTCCAACAAGAATTCTTGTCTTATTCTTTGTTATTTCAAGCAGTTCTTTATCCAGTTCTGTTAGTAATTCACTATGATCTAAGACGAGTAAAACCAGTTGGGCATTTTCAATTGCTTTTTTGGTTCTTTCAATCCCTATTTTTTCGACCACATCAACTGTCTCTCGAATTCCAGCAGTATCTATCAGTTTCAGCAGTATTCCATTCAAATTCAGGTCGGCTTCTATAAGATCCCTTGTTGTTCCGGATATTTCAGTGACAATAGCTTTTTCTTCTTTAAGTAACGAATTCAGCAGACTTGATTTTCCGACATTAGGCTTTCCAACGATGACGGTTTGGACTCCGTCTCTTACTATGATACCCGTGTTTGCTTCAATAAGTATTTTTTCCATCTTTTTGATCAAGTTTTGTACCTTGGGTTCAATCATTCTCTGAGTCAATTCAACCACATCGTCATACTCGGGATAATCGATATTGACTTCAATTTGAGCGATAATTTCTAATAGTTCATCTTGCAGCGCACGAACTAATGTTGCAATATCACCACGCAGTTGTTGGTTTGCCAATTGAAGTTGAGTCAATGTTTTCGCAGAAATCATATCCATTATACTTTCTGCTTTTGTTAAATCGATTCTCCCATTCAAGTAGGCTCGTTTTGTAAACTCTCCATTCATTGCCAACCTTGCGCCGTTTTTAAGCAAAAGTCTAATAATTTCATTGGCGATTAAAAAGCCTCCGTGACAACTGATTTCGACGGTATCTTCAGTCGTAAATGATTTCGGGCTTAAAAAAACCGAAATCATGACCTCGTCAATCATTTTATCTCCATCGAAAACATGTCCATAATGAATGGAGTGAGTACTTACTTTGGTCAAGTTGATTCCTTTTAATATTTTGTTTGTAATTAATAACGATTCATCACCAGAGATTCGAACCACGTTTATTGCGCTCTCACCGAGTTTGGTCGAAATTCCTACTATTGTATCAAACAACATAATATCACCATAAATATTTTACCATAAAGCGACTATTTTATTGTATAATACTTTGTAAGGTGATGAATATGAGACAGCATAAAAAACCAATAAAATTTTATATTACGATATTTATAGGAACTTCTATAATCATTATGGGTTATTCCATTTATTTATTTGTAGCTCAAGACGCACAATTGGCAGATCTTGTCAGCTTATGGATTCTCCCATTAATTTTTACCCTTCTATATTATGGCGGAGATTCATTGGTTCAAAAGATTGCTGACCGAAAGAAGAAGGTTGACTATGAAGGAATCTTTCTTCGTACCATAGGGGAAAGAATGAGCGAATCAAAGGAATTTTTGATTGAGGATTTTCGAAAACTTCAAAGAAGCGAAAAATTTCAATCACAAGTTCATAACGCATATCTAATCTCTCAAAACGGAGAATCCGAGTTAATGACTTTAGATAAAATTCAAAAGAAGTTTCGCCCTGACACTGTGGAGTGGAGAGCGATGCTTTATGTGTGTTCTTTTGTCAAGGAAAAATTAGAAGAGAAACAGAATTAAGCCTATGAAAAAAGGTCAAAATCGGTTATAATATTATCATAGGAGTGATGCTGATGCAGAAGTATTCTGGACTCATTGTAAACCCGGGAATTGCATATGGAAAAGCCTTGATTTTAAAATCCGAACAAGATTTTAGTTCTACCGAAATCAACGGATCCAATCAAATGGAAATTTTAAACAATGCTCTTTCCAAATCAGCAACGCGCTTGGAAGAACAAATCCAGTCTTCACACATGCTTTATAGTGATAGGATATCTACGATATTTGAAGCCCATAAATTAATGATTTCAGATCCAATGCTTTTGGATAAAGCAAAACAATATATTTTATCTGGTAACACAGCCTATGATGCTTATAAACAAGCTGCCCAAGAAGCCATAGACATTTTTAAACATCTTTCCAGTGAATATATGAGAAACAGAGCTATTGACATAGAAGACGCAACAGACCGAGTGCTTTATACAATACAAGAAGAAAACTACGAAATTTCATGTTCTTTTGATGACGCGAAAATCTTAATCTTAGAAAAGATGAAGCCAAGCGTTTTATATAATTTTAATAAAGAGTGTGTATTTGGTTTCATTTCCAAAACTGGGTCGTATAATCAACATTCCGCTTTAATTGCAAGAACCAAGAATATACCCGGAGTGATTTTGGATAAAATACTTGATTTAGGAATTCAAGATGGAGATATGATTTTACTGGATGCGTATCGAGGAGATATTTATATCAAACCCGATATCGAATTAGTTAACAAGATATTGGAAGAAAGGCGATAAGAATGAGCTACCGAGCATTGTATAGAACCTATCGTCCAAGCGATTTTCATGAAGTTGCTGGGCAAAAGCACATTACAACCACTTTGCAGAATGCTCTGAAAAGCGGTAAAGTTCAGCATGCATATTTATTTAGTGGGCCTAGAGGAACTGGGAAAACCTCGATCGCAAAAATATTTGCCAAAGCAGTAAATTGTGAAAAGGCACCTATCGATAACCCTTGTAATCATTGTGAGTCTTGTATGGGAATTCAAGATGGCTCCATCAGTGATGTAATTGAAATCGATGCTGCTAGCAACAATGGTGTAGACGAAATAAGAGAAATAAGAGACAAAGTAAAGTACCTTCCTGGATATGTTAAATATAAAGTATATATCATTGATGAGGTTCACATGCTTTCAACTGGAGCATTCAATGCTTTATTGAAAACACTGGAAGAACCACCGGCACATGTCATTTTTATATTATGTACAACCGAACCGCAAAAAATTCCATTAACCATCCATTCAAGATGTCAAAGGTTTGATTTCAAAGCAATAACGCCGATTGATATTGTAGGGAAGTTAAATGAAATTATTGAACAAGAAAAAATTCAGATTGAACATGAAGCCGTTGAACAAATCGCAATCTACGCCGAGGGCGGATTGAGAGATGCAATTGGTCTTCTTGATCAATCCAACGCATTTAGTCCGGAAGGAATTACTTTGGACGATGTCAATCAAATATGCGGAGCCATTTCATACGAAAAGCAAATGGATATCGTTGAAGCAATTATGGGGATGGATTCAACTTCGGCAATTGAAGCGATGAATAACCTCATTATCGAAGGGAAAGAAGTCCAAAAAATAGTTGCTAATCTCCTCACATTTTTCAGAGATATTCTCATGCTCAAAAATATAGGTGTGAGTGAAGCGTCAAGTAGCTTGTTTTCAAATGAACGATTTCTTGGTTTGTCCAAGACAATGAGTAATCAACGAATCTTTTATTACATGGATTTGTTAAATAAAACCATGACAGACATCAAGTGGAGCAATAACCCGAAACTATATTTGGAACTTGCTTTTATTAAAATGACAGATGTTGAAAGCAACAGTGAAGCAAAATGGATTGGAAAGATTGAACGTTTAGAACAGAGAATCGAAGAGCTTGAAAACAGAGAACCGGTCATTGTACAAAAAGAGACCATCATCGAAGTTCTTGATAATGATGAACCGGAACTTTCAAACGAAGAAGAGGCTTTAGAAAGTGTTAAAAGCGTTGAAGAAACGCCGGAAATAATTCCTGTTGAAAAAGACGAAGAACCTTGTGACAACATTGGGAATACCTATCAAATTCAGTTTGTTGAGGATGTCCTTAATAATGGAGATAGGGATGATAAAATTTATTTATTAGACCATTGGAACAATATTATCAAAAATAATCCATCAGGAATGATGAATCAACTTGCGATGATTTTAGAGAGTTCAACATTGGTCGCAAGTTCTAAAGATAAAATTATCATTACATTTGCAAGTGCCGCTCCATGCAATAGAGTAATGAAACCAAATAGTAAAAAAATCGTCTTAAATGTCTTGGAAAAAGCATTTAATAGAGAGATAGATTATATTGCTCTACCCGAGTCTGTATTTCAAGATATCGTCGATGAATTTACATCTCTTTGGAGACAAGGTAAGCGCAGAATTAAACTATCTCCTATTGTTTGTAAAGATTTAAAAGATGTGTCAAAAGAGGAACTTGAATCCACGTCTGTTGAAACTGAAAAAAAGGTATTAACTGATGCAATAGATCTCTTTGGTGACATCGTTTCTGTAAAAAAATAAAGAGGTGAATCGTAATGATTAATCCACAAATGATTAAGAAAATTCAAAAGATGCAAGAAGACCTTAAGAAAGCTCAAGCAGAAATAAACGCGTCCACTTTTTATGGTCAAGCCGGGGGTTCCGTTGTGAAAGTCGCAGTTAAAGGAACGAAGGAAGTAATCTCTATTGACATTAAAAAAGATGAGGTTGATATTGAAGATCTTGAGATGCTTCAGGATTTAATCGTTGTTGCTTTGAACGATGCTTTTAAACGAGTTGATAAAGAATTGGAAGAAACCATTGGGTCATTGACTCAAGGGATGAAAATGCCGGGGATGTTCTAATGCAATATCCAAAGGCCTTAGAAGATTTAATCAGCGAATTCATGAAGTATCCCGGAGTTGGAAGAAAAACCGCAGAACGTTATGCGATGTTTTCTGTCATTGATTTGAAGAATGAAAGCATCAATGATTTTTCTCAGGCTTTGATATCCGCTAAGGAAAAAATAAGACCATGCAATATTTGTCATCATTTGACCGATAAAGAAACTTGCGACATTTGTTCTGATGGCACTCGAGACAATTCAAAAATCATGGTCCTCGAAACAACGAAAGATGTCTTTTCGATTGAGAAGTCAGGAACGTATCGAGGATTGTATCATGTATTGAATGGAGCTCTTTCACCTTTAAATGGAATTGGTCCAAATGAATTGAATTTAGTATCATTATGGAAGCGTCTGGAAAAGGATGATGTTAAAGAAGTTATTCTTGCAACCTCTGCGACTCAAGAGGGGGAAGCGACCGCTCAGTATATTAAAAGAGTGTTGAGAGAGGTTGAAGTTCTTGTTACCCGAATTGGATATGGGGTTCCAGTTGGCTCAAACCTTGAATATGCCGACGACCAAACCTTGAATAAAGCAATTGAAAATAGAAGAGTTTTCTAAAATTTACAAAGAATTGTCTTTTTGTTTCAAATTAATGTGGTATAATATTTCATATATTATAAATACTATTGAGGGGTGAAATTTGATGTCAAGTATCTTAGATACAGTCGAAAACTTCGTCGGGCCTTATATCAGCCAGTTGTTTACGCTTCTTACGGGATTCGATCTTTGGATCCAAGCTTTGATAATATTAGCTATTGCAATCTTTGCTATTGTCGGAGTGTTCGTCTTCTTAAAGAAGTTTATTAAATTGTTTGTTGTAATTGCCATTTTAGGCGGAATTTTTTATGTTGTTTGGACCCAAACTGATATTATTCAAAATTTGATTGGATATACACAGTTCTTTGGCACCCATATGTCTATTTTTTAAAATGAGAGCATAGTACCTTCACCCAAAAGGTTGCTCTTTTTTTTTCGGTAGTCATCCATTGATAACATCCAGCATTACATTACAAAACTACGAATTATTGCATTGACAGATAGGAGAAACTTTATGGAAATTAAAATGCAAGGATTAACAAAAATCTTCACAAGCAAAAACAAAAAAGAAGTTCGTGCGGTTGACAATGTAGATTTAGTCATCCCGTCCGGAAAGTTAATTGGTCTTCTTGGCCCTTCCGGTTGTGGAAAATCCACGACTCTTTATTTGATTGCCGGACTTTTAAGGCAAAACGATGGAAAGATTTTCTTTGGAGAAGACGAAGTCACAGAAACTCCTCCCGAAAAAAGAGGAATTGGCTTAGTTTTCCAAAACTACGCATTATATCCTCACATGACGGTACGTGAAAACATTCTATTCCCGCTTCAAAACCTCAAGATTGAAAAGCAAGAAGCAATTCAAAGAACAGTTGAGATTGCAGAATTAGTCGGGTTACAGGAAATGTTAGATCGTAAACCAAAAGAATTGTCTGGCGGTCAGCAACAACGTGTTGCGATTGCTAGAGCGCTCGTTAAAAAACCGAGGGTATTACTTTTGGATGAACCACTTTCCAACCTTGATGCACGTCTTCGTCTTCAAACAAGAGAAGAAATCAAGAGAATTCAAAGAGAAACTAAAATTACAACCGTCTTCGTTACACATGACCAAGAAGAAGCAATGTCCATTTCTGATGAAATTGTGGTTATGAAAGATGGAGTGATTCAACAAATGGGTGAGCCTCAACAAGTATATGATGCTCCTCTAAACTTATTTGTTGCAAGATTTTTAGGTAATCCACAAATCAATGTATTTGATGGAGAAATCAAGAACAAAGAAGTTTTGATTGGTGGAATGAAAGTAGGAAACACAATTCTTCCTGACCAACAAGTAACCGTCGGAATTCGTCCGGAAGGATTCGCAGTGGACACTGAAAAGAAATCTCCGTTCAAGTTTGAAATCGACATGGTTGAGACGATTGGTAGAGATACGACTCTAATCATTGAAGTCGAAAGCGGCGAAGGCGGAATTTTGGATAAAAAGACGTTCAAAGCCATTGTTGACGTTGAACATCGCATTAATCCGGGAGATATGGTTCATTTCAAAGTTAAACCCGGAAAACTTCATTTATTTGATTTATCAGGAAGCATTCTTTAATCATTATGGAAAAGAAGAACAATCTGAGGGCGTGGATCTACCTCGCACCGCTACTCATCCTAATGACGGTCTTCACTTTTTATCCAATTGTGAATGCTTTTATCATTTCAATCTACAAAGATTATCAACCGCTTGCAAATAATGGAGCCGGTATCATTACAGGATATACTCTACAAAACTTTCTTTTCATCTTTAAAAACCAATTATTCTGGATTTCGGTAAAGAATACATTCGTTATCGCATTTGTTTCCGTTCCGATTTCTATCTTCTTATCTCTTTTCATTTCAGTAGCGTTAAAAAACATACCGAAATTAAAAGGATTTTTCCAAACGATTTACTTTTTGCCCTATGTAACCAACGCTATTGCAGTTGGTATGGCCTTCGCATTCATGTTCCATCAAAATTATGGATTGTTCAATGCAATCTTAGGTTGGTTCGGCATTGACGCCATCAACTGGATTGGCGGTACAGCAAGCTGGACCGCTCAGATGGGAGCATTGCTAATCTACACTATTTGGAGCGGTCTCGCATTCAAAATATTAGTGTTTACTAGCGGAATGCAAAACATTGATAAACAATACTATGATGCAGCAAAAATAGATTCGGCTTCAAAATGGACCGTGTTCAAAAGAATTACCGTTCCATTGTTGTCGCCTCTGATTCTTTATATCTCCATCACTTCGATGATTGGTGCGTTAAAGGCCTATAATTCAGTCGTGGGATTGTTTGGTATTCAAATGGGTGCTCAACCCTATTCAATGATGACGATCGTTGCGTTCGTTTATCGTTACGTTAGCGGATACACCGATGTTGGATATATCAGTTATGCATCTGCCGCAGCCATCATCTTATTCATTATAACCGTTGTCTTCTCGTTGATTCAAGGCGTAGTTAGCCGTAAACGAGTACATTACTAGGGGGTGGATGATATGTCAGAAATATTCGTACAGAACGAAAAAGCATATAAAAGAAAACGTATCGCCGGCAACATTACTATTTATATTTTTTTAGCACTAGTTGCAATATCAATTTTAATTCCATTCTACTGGATGATTCTTACTTCATTCAAGAACGAAACTCAAATTACTCAAATTCCTCCGATTTTGGCGCTCTCGCCATCGGATTGGAAATTATCAAACTATACTGATTTGTTCTTGACCGTTCCAAGTGGGCCTCGTGCAGGAGAACCGTTGTTCCCATTCTTTAGGTATATGGCGAACACTGTCTTAATTTCCTTACTCACGACCGTAGGAACAACCATCACAACGATTTTATCCGCATTTGCATTTTCAAGATTGAATTTCAAAGGACGAGATACATTGTTCGCGGTTTTATTGGCGACCATGATGGTTCCTGGAGAAATTTTCATATTAACAAACTTCTTGACCATCAACAAATTCGGATGGTACAACATTTTTACTCAAACCTATGGCCAAGCCATTTTGGCAATGACGATACCGTTCATGGTGAGCGTGTTCTACATCTTCTATTTGAGGCAGACATTCAAACAGATTCCGAATGAACTGTATTTTGCTGCAAAAGTGGATGGGACATCCGATTTCAAATACTTATTGAAGATTATGGTTCCAATCGCAATGCCTACAATTGTAACGATTATCATCTTAAATAGTATGGGTGCATGGAGCGCATACATCTGGCCGGCACTTGTTACCGCAAACGACAAATATCGACTAGTCAGTAACGGTCTCCGTGGAGCGTTTACAGATACATCCACAGGGCGTACCGATTATGGTCAACAAATGGCCGCATCTGTACTTGTAACATTACCACTGCTAATTGTATTTTTCACATTTAGAAAACAAATTATGCGTGGTGTATCACGAAGTGGTATCAAGGGATAAAACCTCAATTGGTTTCATCATATATTCGAAAATAATATATTTATATTTTGTATAGGAGGAAAAAAATGAAAAAGATTTTGTTTGCTTTACTCACTGTTTTATCTGTTTTTTTAGTGATTGGGTGCGTTCAAGTTCAATCAGAAACAACGACAACATCCATTACGACAACAACACAATTGGCAGAACTTCCCAACGAAGAAGTAGAAGTAACCTTCTGGCACATTTATGGAGAAGGAAAGTCAGCCTTACTCGATCAAATGATTGTTGAATTCGAAGCAATGTATCCGAATGTAACAATTACATCCACATCCCAAAGCGACTACGATACTTTGAGAACCAATATCAATACCGGTATTGGAGTAGGACAGGTTCCAACCATGGCGATTGGATATCCTGACCATTTTGCAGGATATATTACTACTGGTGCAGTTGAATCTCTTGATCAATACATCTACAGTACAACACAATATGAAGTAACCGATTCTACTTCTTCCATCTTTGGAGAAATCGTGGAAACAGGTTTGGAACTTTCAGACTTCATTCAATCTTACTTAGATGAAAACGATCAATATCAAGGCGGCTATTTCTATTCTGTTCCTTACTCTAAATCAACAGAGACAATGGCAGTCAACCGTTCTGTTTTGGCAGCTCACATTACGGAAATCCGCGCTGCTGGAATTACCATTAGCGACAATGGATTCTTATCACACGAAACTCCGCTTACATATGACCAACTTGTGATATTGAAGAACATCATCGTTGATCCAGCCGGAACAAATGCAACAACCATGAAATGTGAATATTTGTTAAACTATGACTCTTCCGGAAACTTATATATCAATATGAGCCGTCAATGGCATGCAGGATATACAAATTCTGATGGAGACATCTTAATCGATAACGCTACTACAAGAAACATGTTACAATTCCTTTATGAAAACTTTACAAGCAATACCATCGTATTGCCTGTTGCATGGAGCCAAAGCTACGGTTCTACAAACTTCATCTATGGTGACGTATGTATGAGCGTAGGCTCAACAGCCGGAGTTAATTACAACATTCCAAACAGCACCTATACACCATCTAGTTTGAAACTTGGAATTTTCAATGTTGACTTCTTACAAGTACCACAATATGTTACTACCGATGACAGCCAATTTACAGTTGAAATCGATGGAACAGACGTTACAATGACCGGATCTCGTTCCGCTGTTCAACAAGGACCAAACATCGGTATCTTCCACAGCGCAACAGCGGCTCAAAAATTGTATGCTTGGTTGTTCATCAAATATTTGATTAGCACCGACAACACTGCTAAATGGGCTATGAACACTGGATATCTTCCTGTTCGTCTATCCGCTTATTCTTCTGAAGAACAACTTCAGTTAAGTTCAACGTTTTCACTTACTTATTCAGAATTCCTTGGAATCGCTCAAGATTTCTGGGCAGCCGACGGAGAAGTCACTTGGGAACTCACAGACCAAAGATGGAATTATCTCTATTCTTCCATGGTTGCAAACATTGCGTTCAATCAAGCTGATTATTATCAATATGACCCAGCGTTTGCGGCAGGATCACACAGTGCCGGATCCGCTACAGCTCGTGTTGAAGCCGGATACTGCTTGCAAAACATTTATACAAACGTAGGTGTAACTAATTATTCACCTGACACAGCTTTAAACTTTATGATTAACCAATTGACTTGGTAAAAGGATTGAAACCGAATGTTTAAAAAAATTGGAATTTTAAGTCTGGCAGCGCTATTACTATTCATGCTTGGAGGATGTGTTCAAACCACAACCACCACGACAACTGAAGATCCGAATGTTGCGCTGCCGGATCTTTCCGGAATGTCCAGAGTTGAAATATCATCCGCTTTGGAAAGTCTGGATCTTACAGTCAGTTATTACTTTGATGTTTCCGAGGTATATACGAGCGAAGACCAATATGACAAGTTCGTTATGTATGGCTCTGACTTATCCTCAGGCGATATCGTCGCAAGAGGATCAACTGTCAAAGTCTACACTACTCCACTGAATTTAACTGTTCAGTACTTGTATGAAATCGGAAATTACACAGATTCTTATGGAAATTCTCTTCAACTTGAAGCAGAAGACTTTCAAGATAAAGAATTTATTGAAGACGGCATTGGAGAAGTCACCGTTTCTAAATTTGTGGACGGAGATACGACTTGGTTTAACAGTGGCTCTCAATCATTTTCTGTTCGTTATCTTGGAATCGATACCCCCGAATCTACCGCTTTATATGAACCGTGGGGTAAAGCTGCAGCTCATTTCACTCAAGAAGTTTTGAGCAGTGCAGAACAAATCGTACTTCAAGCAGAAGGAGAACGTACTGATGGCAACGGCAGATATTTAGCTTGGGTCTGGTACCTTCCTTCAGGAGAAGACACCTTCTTATTGCTCAATCTCCAGTTAGTAGAGTTGGCATATTCAAAAAACAAAGTATCATCAGGCAGTGTATTTAATGATATTTTGGGATTGGCGAATTTCAACGCTTCTTTAACAAAGAGAAGAGTTTGGGGAGAAGTTGATCCTAATTATGACTACTCTAAAGAAGGAACTCAAATGTCGATAGCATATCTGCTTGAGAATTTTGATGACTATGTTGGACTTAAAGTAGTTATATCTGCACAGATTACGAGAATCTATGAGAATAATATCTATCTTCAAGATGATTCCGGCAAAGGAATCAACATGTACATTGGGTATTCTACTCAAACAGCTCAGCTTCAACTTGGAGTCCATTTGACGGTTGGTGCTTTAGTGCCAACGTATTACAACGGGTCTCCTCAATTGTCAAACTTCAATGCGTTCAACGTTTCTATTAATACTGATACTTACGAAGTTGAACCGACTGTAGTGACTTCATCAGATTTTAATTTTGAATTACTTGGAACGCTTGTGACGATGGAACATTTGCATGTGACTTCTTCCAGTGTTTCACCAACAACCGGAATTACCAGTATCTATGTAATGGACGATTTAGGTAACACCTTTTCGATTCGTGCAGGTGCTTATTCCGGTGTAGATTTAGATGAATTAGGTATAACCGCCGGAGATTACATCACGGTTACAGGACCCCTATCATATTATGACTATAATTACAATAACGACCCCGAGACTTATGTTTATGATATGGCAAATGTGCAATTGATTCTAACATCCAGCGATGATATAGTGAAAGATTAAATAAAACTATAAATAAGGAGGAAATTATGAAGTTAATGATCAAAAAATTATCATTGTTTGCGTTCATCGGATTGTTATTCTTAGCAATCGCAGGATGTACGACAACAACGACAACAGTATCAGAACTAACTGATACAGAAAAAGTCGCAGCGGTACTAGATGGAATTGATCTTGGTAACCTAACTGCAGTCACAGCGAATTTGACATTGCCGACAACTGTCGACGGAGTCACTCTTTCCTGGTCTTCTGCAAATATCAACGTTCTTTCAAACGCCGGAGCGATTGTCGTTCCAACTTACACCACGGGGGATGTGACCGTCGTATTGACTGTTACAGCGACTCTCAATGATGTAACTGATTCAAAGACTTTCAGCGTAACAGTATCAAAAGAAACGGTTAGTGCTTTCCTTACCAGAGCCGGAAACTCCATCATTATCAATGGTGCAGATGCCGTCACAGGTAATCTTAATCTTCCAGCAACCGTTCTTGGAGCTACAGTTACATGGGAATCTTCCAACACTGAAATGGTATCCATCGCCGCAACAGCAGTAGACGGATTTTATGTCGCTACTGTAACTCGCCCACAAGCGGATGACGGCGGAGTTAATACCAGCGCTCAACTTACAGCGACAGTATCAATTGACGATCAAGAAATTGAAGTCGTCAAAACGATTCTTGTCTTAGCTGAAAGCGCATCAACACATGTTACTTCTATTGCAGAAGGATTGTCTTATGCTTTAGGAACTTACATTACTTGGGAAGGCATGACGATTCTTGGTGTCGGTACAGACGGATTCTACTTCACAGATGGAACAGACGTAATGTTTGTTTATAACACAGCAGTCGCAGCTACTGTTGAAGAAGGCGAAGTTTATGACGTTACCGGCGGTATTTCTCTATACAACAGTATTCCTGAAGTTCAAAATTTAGGAACAAACGTTGTTAAAGTGAAAGCATCAACAGTTGCAGCAAGAGATATTACTCCAGTTGTTGCTACCATCGATGAAATCATTGCAAACCATACAGGATATACAGCAGAAAACCCAATGGAATTCGGTGTATATTCAGTAACCGCAAAAGTATATTATGATCAAGCTCTTGGAAACTATGGAACTTACTTGGTATTGAATGACGCAACCGGACTAGACAAGGCGCATGCAATTCGTATTTATTACAAATCCAATATGACTGCTGTTTCTGCATTAGCAGGACAAACAGTTACACTAGATATCGTCATGTTCGGTTACAATAGTGGAGCAAGCTACCTCGACTGGTATGCATACTTCTTTGGAACCACAGAAGACATTGAAGTTACTTTCGCAAACGATCAAGACGCAGTTGATGCAGCATTTAATGCATTGACAATTCCAGCGGCTATCATCGAAGGAACTACTCTTGATTTGCCAGCATCCTTATTCGGAGTAACATTGAGTTATGCTTCCGATAATACTACTGTTGTTAATCCAACAACTGGCGTTGTCGATTTGTCAAGCTTGACCGGACAAGAAACAGTCACATTGACTGTAACTGGTACAAGAGGATCAGTAACAGATTCCACTACATTTGAAATCGTTGTAGGAGAAACTCCATTATCAACGATAGCTGAAGTATTGGCTATGAACACGACTACTGGATTAATCGCAAAAGTACAAGGTACAGTTTATGCAATTTATCAAACTGGATACTTTATCTTTGACGAAACAGGATTATTCCAAGTTTACACAACACCAACAGGATTATCTCTAGGTGATGAAGTTGTCGTTTCAGGAACCGTTGCAGCTTATAAAGGCGAAGTACAATTCACCAGCGCAACCGTTGAAGAAACAGTTTCTACTGGAAATGATTATGCTCAAACACCAGAATTATTCATTCCTGGAGTTACGCAATTAGTTGCAGGACAAACTTATAATACCGTTGGAACCGTATTCTGGGGCAAAGCTACAGAAACTGGTTATGACAACCTATATATTAAGAGTGCTGCAGACACATTCATGTTCCAAATTTATTACAAATCAGTTCAAACTGAATACGATGCATTGAAAGCAATGGCTGGACAACAGTCAGCCTCAATTTCGTATATTATAACAACAAAGCAGCTTCGAACCCAGCAGACATTTCTACAATCTACTCCGGTGGAGCAGTTGCAGCTACAGACGCAGATAAAGTCGCAGCTGATAAAGAAGCTTTGGAAATTGAAACGGATCAAGTTTCCGGCGCAGAAGCAACATTGCCTCTTGTCGGTACATTCGGTTCAGTTGTTACTTGGGACGTTACAGCTCTTACTGGCGCTACATATGATTCAGTAACGGGTGTATTGACTTATCCTACAGTAACAGTCGATACTGATTTCACATTAACAGCTACAATTACGAGCGGATCAGCTTCGGATACACTAGCAATCACAGTATCTGTTAGAGCAGTCACAGACGAAGAAAAATTAGTTGAAGCACAAACTGCTTTGACAATCGCGTTAACTGCAAATGAATATGATACAGTCACACTACCAACCGAAGGATTAAACGGAGTTGCAATTGTTTGGACAATCAGTTCAGGCGATGCAGTTCTTACAGACGCTGATTTGTTCTTTAACATGACCGGCGCTGCTTATGATGTTACTATGTTAGCTACTTTGACATTAGGAACTGAAGCAGACTTGACAAAAGAATTTACAATCGCAGTTTCGCCAATCACAGTAATTACTGATTTATCACTTCTTACTGCAAAATCTGGTGATCCACTAGTTTGGACAATTGCGAATGGAACAAGCGTTTATGTTCAAGGTGTCGTAACCGGATTGGTTTACGATGGCGTGTTTATTCAAGACGCTAATGGCAACGGATTCTTCATGTATCGTCCAGTCGGAACCGTTGTTGTAGGTGATGAAATCGTAGCCAAAGGAACATTGGCAGATTATAGAAGTGCAAGACAGCTAGGAAATGGTGGAATTATTAAAACAATCCTTACTAGCGAAAATGTTGTTACTTCTGAAACTTTAACATTGGATCAAGTAATCGCATTGACTTATGCCGATGCAGGATCTGTCTTCACAGTTACAGGATTAGAAGTTTACTCATACACTTCTTCCACAGTTATTTTCAGAGTCAACGGTACTTCTTCAGTACAATACTTGAGACTTTACTACAACGATTGGGCTTCTTGGTTGGATGAAGTTTATCCAGTAGGATCATTCTTACCTGAAGTACAATTCAATATGTACAATATTTATACTACCAACATTGCAAATCCTGGAGATACATTCAATATCGACAACTTCTTAATCGAAGTTACGGACGAGCAATTGATTACTGTTGCATTGGCTTCATTGACATTGCCAACAGCTATCACAGAGGGAACTACTCTCACATTGCCAGCATCGTATGCAGGCGTTGCATTTACTTATGCATCAGACAATGAAGCAGTTATCAACTCCACAACAGGCGTTGTAGACTTATCAGGACTTACAACTCAAGTTACGGTTACATTGACTGTTACCGCTACTTATGGCGCAGGATCCGACACAGCTACATTCGCTATCAAAGTTGGTACGATTCCGCTTTCAACCGTTGCTGAAGCAATCGCTTTGGCTGATGATGCTGTATTTAGAATTCAAGGTATTCTTACCGCTCAAACAAAATCAACAGCTTTCTGGATTGAAGATGCAACTGGCGGATTGAATATCTATGCAGCTACTACAGACGTTCAAAACCAATTGATTCCATTGATTGGTCAAGAAGTGGAATTGATTGGTACAAAAGATTCTTATAACGGACTTCAAGAAATCGTCAATATCACTTCAGTAGTTGTAATCAATGCAACTCCTACCGCTATCGTTCCTGCGGATGTCAGTGCAGTCGCATTTGACTCAACCGGATTGTTACCATATCAAGGTGAACTTGTTAGTTTCCAAGGATTCATTTTGAAATATACGGTTACTGCAACTTCCGGATCTGTTAATTTCGTATTAGTTAACCCAGTTACGGGCGAAGAGATTACAGCTCGATTAGAATCTACATTGCCAACATACGCAGATACATTGGCTCAAATCAAAACATTTGTTGCCGGAGACGCAATTGATGTTGTCGGCGCAGTCATCGGATGGTACAACGGACCTCAAATCGCTGTTGTCGGTGCTAGCAACTTTGTTGCCGGAACAGAAATTACCGATCAAGTCATGGCTGATTACGAATTAACTAAAGTATCTCTTCCTACAACTCCAGTTACTGCTGATTTTACATTAGACGTAGCAGGTTTGTTTGGTGCTACCGTTGAATGGGCTTCTGACAATGCAGCTATCGCAGTCACAGGCTCAGCAGCGACAGTTACTCGTCCAGCAAATGGTGTAGGTGATGCGACAGTTACATTAACTTATACCGTTACTTATGGAACGGCTTCAGCAAGTGACACTGTTGTAATTACGGTTACTGAAGAAGCAGCTGGACCTGTAGAAACTGTTGCATACTCTACGGGATTTGAAGCAGCAGACGGATTTGTTGCTACAACGTCATACAACAATACTACAGTTTTGTTTACAGGCGAAGCAACTCACCAATGGGGAACTTATTATGGTACTCCATCAACAACGAGCCCAATTGCCGATTTGCAATCATTGCAAATGAGATATTACACAACTGCACCTGAAAATTACGGATACACTTACACAAACTTCACAGTTGCAGACGTTACGAAAGTTGTCTTCTCAGCTAAAAACTATGCGAACGTTGCAGATGTTACAGTATCATATTCAACTGATGGTGGTACTACTTGGACGGTAGCACAAGTTATCGACCTTACTACAACAGCTACAGAATATACTGTAAATATCAACTCCACCGGAAATACAATGATTAAATTTGAATTATCCGGAACAACAGTTGCTGAAAGATTGACAATCGATTCTGTTTCAATCTTCAACATACAATAATTTTTATAGCAATACAGTTTTATAAAAACCAGAAAAGGCATTGCGATAAGCATTGCCTTTTTTCTATGTTTGAAAAAAATATGCTTTCCTATAAAAAGATATGAAACAAATCTCCTAATATGATATAATTGAAATACCCATTATAAGGAGTGAAACATAATGACTAAAAAGATTTTTATAGCACTATTATTATTTTTATTTACCTTTTCATTAGTTGGTTGTGATTTATTTGGAAGCAAAACCACAACGACGACAGCAACTACCTTTGATACATCCGGAGTTACGACAACGACAACGACAACAACGACGGTATCAGAGTCTACTTCAACATCAAATTCTGATTTAGCTACATTAACTGGACTTGCAAATCTTGTCATTATTTCCGATCAAGACAACATGACCACAAGTTTTACCGTTCCGGCAGAAGTTGGAGATGCTACAGTAACTTGGGGGTCTAGCAATTCAGATTATGTTAGCGTTGCTTCCGCAACGATATTAAATGATCTTGGGAAATTTGTTTATCCTATTACCGTTACGAGACCGGATCAAACAACTGGTACAGTGACTGTTACATTAACCGGAACATTTGTTTTAGGTGATGCTACATACGAAAAAGCATTCGTCTTACGAGTTCAATTTGAAGAAGACACTTCATTAGTGACAACAATTTCGGCAGGATTGGCTCAACCACTAGGAACATTCTTAACATGGAAAGACATGACTATACTCGGCGTTGGAACAGATGGATTCTTCTTTACAGATGGAACGGATATCATGTTCGTATACAGCGCAGCTGTAGCCGCAACCGTACAAGCAGGAGAAGTATATGACATCAATGGTGGAATAGGTTTATACAATAACGTTCCTGAAGTACAAAATTTAGAAACGAACATCGTTAGTGTAACACCGTCAACAGCGGCAGCTAGAACAGTAGAACCTGTCGTTGCGACAATTGATGAAATTATCGCAAACCATGTAGGGTATGATGCAACAAACCCAATGCAGTTCGAAGTCTACACTGTTACAGGTAAAGTCTATTATGATTCAGCTTTATCTGCGAACTATACAACGTTTTTAATCCCAGAGGGTACATCAACTTTGGATAAGGCTCACGCAATTAGAATTTACTACAAAGCGAATATGGCAGCCGTTACCGCGTTGGCAGGACAAACAATTACACTTGATCTAGTTTTATTTGGATTCAACAACGCAGCTGGTTACGGTGACTGGTATGCATATTTCTTTGGAACTGCTGAAGACATCGTTGCTGAAACCATGACAGATGCAGATAAATTAGCGGTATCTGTAGGACAATTAGCTTCAAGTTATGATGTTACAAGTTCATTAACTCTTCCTACACTTTCTTTCGGATCCATTACAAATGTTACAGTCTCAACTGAAATCAGTGACTATCTAAGTTATAGTGGAGGAGTATTCTCTGTTGTAAGACCTTCTGCGGATACGACAGGATCCATTTCAGTGACAATATCCTATAATGCAGAAACAGAGACTGTTGTTATTCCGGTAACAATGAAAGCGGAAGTGGTGGTTGTTGAAGGTGACGATATCTTTATTTCTGAGTATATTGAAGGAAGTTCATACAATAAATTTATAGAATTGTATAACCCACTGGATGTAACTGTAGATTTAAGCGAATATACTCTCGAGTTATATTCTAATGGAGCAACAGCTCCTACAGGAACGATGACTCTTAGTGGAACTTTGGCACCAGGGGCAGTCATTGTATTGTCTCACGCTGACGCAACAATCTTTGCGGCAGCAATTGAAAACAGTTCAGTCATCAACTTCAATGGTGATGATGCCTTTGTTTTGAAACATAATGGAACAGTTGTTGACAGTATTGGTAAAATTGGAGAACGCCCAAGTGTTGGATATTGGGGTACTACTACTTTAGGAACAAAAGATAATACTCTAGTTCGACTTTCTTCCGTCACGGGTGGAGATACGGATCCGTATGATGATTATGATCCAAGCACACAATGGGTTGCTTATTCAGTAGATACAGCAACTTACTTAGGGTCTCATACAGTAGATTAAATTATAACAAACAAAAAAGCGGAAGTCCGATATGGGCTTCCGCTTTGTCATTAAAATTTAACCTTGAAGATTGTCCCAAACGAGATCTACAAATTCAGGATAATCAATATAAGGATTTCTATTGTTTTGATAAGTATAAATTTCATTGTTTCTAGCTCTTTCAAAATCATCTACAGGGTCTAAATCATTCCATGCAAGCAAGACGCTTAATAGTCCCATCTGATGAACGTTTGGATACTGGTCAACAAGTTCTAGTACGGAATACATTGTAACCATGTAGAACAGAATTCTAGCGACATCACCCTTGACTTCGTCTCTTGGTTCAAAAGTAGTTGAAGTCGTTGTTAAGTCATAATACTTATTTCCTCTTGATGAATTCCAGACGGGGTTTGCAGGTTTTAAATTGTGGATGTCGGAAGCCATATTAACTGTGCCGCCAGCATCTTCACCAAGTAAAGATTGTGGCCAAACGTGTTCTTTATTCCATGTGACTCCGCTGTCCCAGGTTCCACTAACGGATGCGCCTGTGTAAACCAGAATCACATTGCTTGAATTGTTTGGATCTCTGTCGGTATAAGCTAGTTCATAACTTGCGTCATAGTAAATATGTCCTTGATAACCGTTATTAACAATTGTTCTTAGGGCAAGAAGAAGTGTTTCTCCTACAAGTCCTTCTGCATTTTTGTAATAGAGCATATCGATTACTAAGTCCGTTGTAGGTTCTAAGACTGTAATATTGAATGTTGTTGTAAATGTAGAATAGGATACAGTTATCGTTTTTACGCCAGGAGTCGATGAGTCGAAACCTGAAAGGCTATATACGGAAGATGAAATGGGAATGGCTTGAGAATTAGCTTTAACAAGCACAACGATAATGGAATCATAATCAAAGGATGTTCCCAAATTATATTCTAGTTTCGTGTTTTCAATCACAGAAATAGCAACGAAGCCGTTTGTCGTTGTTGCAGTAGTCAAAGTTGTCGAAGTCGTCGACTCTGTAGTTTGGCTTGATGTTGTTTGTGAAGACGTAGTAGAAGGAGTGGTTGTTGTACTACCAAAAAATTCACAACCAACTAATAAAAAAGTGAAAATCAATAATAATGAAGCAACTAAAGTTTTTTTGAAAATGGGTCTCATATTTTCGTCCTTTTCTTGAAATGTCTAGGTCATATCATTATAACATAAAGGTTTTCTGAAATAAAGAATGATTTTGTTAGAACAACTCTTTAAATATGAAATTAGATAAATATATGTTATAATATTCTACTAAGCTGAAATTGGAGACTACGATGGAAAATAAGATTATTAATTTAGTTAAAGAGAACCAAATCATCATCATTTCAAGACACAAAAACCCGGATTTAGATGCTTATGGAGCACAATTCGGCCTTTACTATGCTTTAAAGGAGTATTTCCCAAACAAACAAATTTATGCAGTTGGCGATACCAATTCATTAAATAGTTTTCAAGATTTGGATGAAGTATCAGAAGAAATTCTTTCTAATTCGCTTTTATTCATTTTGGATACCGTTTCAAGTCAAATGTTGAAAGATGACAGTTATTCTCGCGCAAAAACCGTTGTATTAATTGATCATCATCAAAATGAACCCGATATTAGACATGATCTTTATTTAAGAAATGTCAAAGCATCTTCAACCTCTGAGATGGTCGCAAAAATGTTATCTCAAAACAGAATACCATATACAAAAGACTCCGCAAGAGCATTATTTATGGGGATCGTTGGCGATACTGGTAGATTTCTTTACTCTGGAACCACTTCTGAAACGATGAGAATAGCTGCGGACTTAATTGATGCCGGCGTAGATTTTTCAGATATCTACTCTAAAATGTACACCGAAACATTTCAATCGAAGAAAGTGAAATCAGATTTCTTTCATTCGATTCAACTGACTCAACATAAGGTAGCGTATCATAACAACAACATTGCGTTTCTACAGAAACATCATTTAGATCCCAACTATGCAAGCAGGGGTTTAGTCAATCAAATGTCGGGAATTGAAGAAGTCCCAATTTGGGTTAACTTTACCGAAGACTCTAAAAACAATGTCATATTGGTGGAAATCAGATCCAGGAGCATTCCTGTAGTAGAAGTCGCAAGAAATCATGGTGGTGGAGGGCATTTGCTTGCTTGTGGATGCCAATTGAAAACTTGGGATGAAACATTAATCATATTGAAAGAACTAGACCACTTATTGGAGGAATATAATGGATAAACAATTTATACTGGATAAAATTCTAGAATACAAAAAAATCATCATCCATATGCACGCAAGGCCAGACGGAGATTGTTATGGGGCTGGTTTCGGACTAAAAAACATTTTAAAGGAATCGTTTCCTGAAAAAGAAGTATATCTCGTTGGAGAAACGGCTGACTACGTTAGTTTTATCGGTGAGCCCGATATCATTCCGGATGAGACTTATCAAGGTGCTTTATCGATCGTTGTCGACACGGCAACTCATGAACGTGTAGCCGACCAAAGATATTCACTGGGAGAATATGTCATCAAAATCGATCATCATTTACCCGTAGACCAATATGGAGATTATCAGTACGTTGATACCTCAAGACCCGCAACAGCTCAGATTATACTGGAATTCTATATTGAATTCTCAAATATACTTAAGTTAAATATGGCAGCCGCAAGAGCTTTATATACTGGAATCATTACCGATACCGGAAGATTTAAATACAGAAGCGTAACTTCAGATACTTTTAAAGCCGTTGCTCATCTTCTCGATTTTGGACTGGACTTCACTTCAGTGCTCTCTATTTTAGATGTTAAAAGCGAGAATCAACTCAAACTTCAAGGATATGTGCTCCAAAACTTTGAAAAAACGTCTAATGGTGTTGCTTATATCAAAATGACGCCGGAGATTATAAAAAAATATGAAGTTACACTTGAAGAGGCAACTTCATTGGTCAATGAATTGTCTGTGTTACAAGATTGTCCGGTTTGGATGTTGTTTGCGGAATACGAAAACAATATCGTCCGTGCGAGGCTTCGTTCAAAAGGTCCTGCAATCGATAAACTCGCGAACAAATATGACGGCGGTGGACATCCGATGGCTTGCGGAGCGAATTTAGGGAATTGGGAATCGGTTGAAAAAATATTGATCGATGCTGATTTACTTGTGAAAGAGTACAAAGAAAATAAGAAAGTATAAATCTTATTTTTTGTTTTAAAAAAACAATTAAATTAAAAAAAAATAAAAATGAAAGTGTTTTCTTGTGTATGAATAACACTTTCTTTTTGTTATAATAAATCCGGTTCAAAATCTTAATTGGATTTTCGGAGGATTGAATGTACCCAATTATTTTAACAATCGATTGGAAAGTTACTATTTTTGAGATTCTTGGAGGGCTTGGTATCTTCTTGTTCGGTATCAATTTAATGAGTACTGCACTGAAGAAGCTAGCTGGGTCAAAATTGAAGTTGTTTTTAGAGAAGGCAACGAATACTCCTTTTAAGGGGATTCTTGTTGGTATTTTAATAACCGCAATCATTCAGTCATCTTCCGCTACTACGGCAATCGTCGTTGGGCTTGTACGTGCAGGACTCATGACTTTGCCACAAGCGGTAGGGGTTGTTTTTGGTGCGAATATAGGTACTACCGTTACCTCGTTGTTAATTTCGCTAAAAATTGGCGATTATGCAATGCCAATTATGTTTGTCGGAAGTGTTATGACATTTTTCTTTCAAGGCAGAAAAGTCAAGGAAGCAGGTCAAGCCATTTTGGGATTTGGAATGTTGTTCTTCGGTCTGGAAACGATGGGAGACTCCTTGAAACAATTAGTAGAGTTAGAAGCTTTCAGCAATATGCTCATAAGCGTGTCTGACATGCCAATCCTCGGCGTTTTAGTCGGAATGGTGACTACGGCTTTGATTCAATCATCATCGGCTACAATCGGTATTCTCCAACAGCTATATTCTACTGGAGGCGTACCTTTGATTGGTGCGATTGCAATTGTCCTAGGAGACAACATTGGCACGACTGTGACATCCGTTATGGCCGCCGCAGGAGGATCTTCAGCCGCAAAAAGAACCGCAGGAGTTCATGTTGTATTTAACTTAATCGGTTCGATCATTTTCCTAATATTGATTCATCCTTTTTTCTTACTTATATCATTCTTGGGAGAACATTTAATTCCAGATTTTCTTACGAATAAATTCACCATTTCATTGACCCACGTTCTATTCAACTTGATTAACGTGTTTATCATGTACTGGTTTATAAAACAACTTGTCTGGTTGGTGACCAAAATCGTTCCTTCGAAGAATGAAATAGCAATGAATGATGTAGTCCTTGAGGAACATTTGATCAAATCATCTCCTGATTTAGCTTTAGAGAACGCCCTTAAAGCCATTACAAATATGGGTAATGTTTGTAAAGTTATGTTTGAATATACATATGATTTTTCCATCAATAAAGATTTGAAAGTCAAAGAATTAGGAATTCAATGCGAAGAACTTCTTGATACAATGGACGATAAAATCCATAATTACTTAATCAAAATCAGCGCAAATGATTTGGGAGACAAACAAGTTCAACAAATCGCAAAAGACATGGACACGATTACAGATCTTGAACGTGTAGGGGATCATCTTACCAATTTAATTGAGTTTTTTGACGAAAGACATGTTCAAAAGATAGAGTTGTTCCCGGAAGCGAAAGCAGATTTGACAGAACTTTATGAACTTTTGAGAAAAACGCTTCATCAATCCTTAGAAGCCTACGCTACCAAAAACAAAGAATTGGCGATGGAAGTGAATGTTCGGGAAGACCTTTTGGACAAATTGGTCAAGAAATACCGGAAAAATCATGTGACTCGCGTCAATGACAATAAATGTGCTGAAACAGATGCCGGATTCTATGTGGATATTCTTTCTAACATGGAACGTATCGGAGATCACTGTAATAACATCGTTATAAACATTCTAAGCGAAAGTTATACTCACGACGACACTTATTTCTAAAAAAAACTTTACAAACATTCGAAAATATGATACTTGTATTTATTGTCGATATAATATATAATATGTAAAGCATTTAGAGGGTGGTTTCATCATGCGTGTTCAACTTGAATTCAAAATGGCGACGGATGGGGTTCAAACGTATCATTACCATGGGTTTGGAATCCTTTCAGAAAACACGCTTCGCTTCATCGATCGGGACAAAGATCATTACGAGTTTTGCTTTTCCGATTCGAAGAACATCACAATGAATCGCATTGGGCAGTCTCCTTTGAAAATGACTTTTGTGAAAGACACGAAATCTTCTGCTAGTATTTCGCAGGATGGGTACTCTCTTTTGCTTGAAGTTTTAACGACTGAGTTGATTGTCGAAAAGAATCGAATCGATATTATATATCAAATCACCGACGGTGAATCTATTTTTTCCAAACATCATCTCATGATGGATTGGAATCATCAATGGAAGGAATAATCATATGGCAGATTGGAATCAAATGTCTTTAATGGAAGTGGCCGAAAGTACGTTGAAGCAAAATAAGCAACCAATGTCTTTTTTGGAACTTTTCCAGGCAGTATGTGCAAACAAACAAATAAGCGAAGACGAGAAGAACGAAATCATTTCACAGGTCTACGCTGATTTTATCACGTCTGCTAAATTTGTTTATGTTGGAGACGATCTTTGGGACTTAAAGAGTCGCCAATCAATAGATCTCTGGGATAAAGACGGAGCCTTTTACCAAGAATTCCCTGATTTCGAAGAAGAAGTTGAAGAAGTCGAAGAAGAGGAAGAAGAGTTTGAAGACGACCTCGACGTTGACGAAGAAGATGAGGAAGAACTCGAAGAAGAGGAAGAGGAAGAAGACATTTACGAAGATGATATCGATTATGATGAATTTGATGAAGACGAAGAAGACTTCATTGAAGATACTGATGATATCGCACTTGAAGAGGAAGAAGATTTCGATGACGACAAGTACAATGAGTACATGGACGATTACGAAAAGATGTATGACGAATAATATCAAATTGAATTGATTTCAAATCATGAATTTGTTATAATCTTAAAGAGCTCACTAAAAATCGGTTCTCCATAACGGGGAACCTTTTCTTTTTTGAAATATATTGGAGGAACACATTTTGAAGACAACAAAATTTATCTTTGTGACAGGCGGTGTCGTATCAAGCCTTGGAAAAGGAATTACCGCCGCATCACTAGGACGTTTACTTAAGAACCGTGGATTGAAAGTCTTTATGCAAAAATTTGATCCTTATATTAACGTCGATCCCGGAACGATGTCTCCCTATCAACATGGAGAAGTTTTCGTGACCGATGATGGTGCCGAGACGGACCTTGATTTAGGACATTACGAACGCTTTATCGATGAAAACCTATCCATCAACTCCTCCATTACTACCGGCAAAATCTATTCCTCTGTTATCGAAAAAGAACGAAGAGGGGATTACCTTGGCGCCACAGTACAAGTCATTCCTCATATAACGAATGAAATTAAATCAAGACTTGAACTGGCCGCAAAGGAATCTCAAGCAGATGTTATCATCACTGAAATTGGCGGAACGGTTGGAGACATTGAATCTCTGCCATTTTTGGAAGCTATTCGTCAAGCGAGAAGAGATTTTGGTTATCAAAACACAATGTATATTCATAACACCTTGATTCCTTATCTTGAAACTACCGGAGAACTAAAAACAAAACCGACACAACATAGCGTCAAAGAATTAAGGTCGCTCGGAATTACCCCGGATGTCATTGTTTTAAGAACACAAAAAGAAATTACCAACTCTATGAGAGAAAAAATAGCTTTATTTTGTGACGTCAAAAAAGAAGCTGTCGTTCAAGCCATGGATGCGAAGATTCTTTATGAAGTAGCACTGGAACTAAAAAACCAAAATTTAGATGACTTGGTTTGCGAACACTTGATGCTTGAAACGAAAGAAAGCGATATGACTGAATGGGTTTCATTGATTGAAAGAATCAAACATCTTGAAAGTACAATCGATATTGCTTTAGTTGGCAAGTATGTTTCACTTCACGATGCTTATCTCTCTGTCTCCGAAGCATTGAAACATGCTGGCTATTTCCATAAGGTCAAAGTCAAAATCCATTGGATTAACTCAGGCGAAATTACTAAAGACAATGTTGAAACATTTCTTGGACAAATGAAAGGAATCTTGATTCCTGGTGGATTTGGGCAACGAGGAATCGATGGAAAAATCATCGCAATTCAATATGCGAGAGAAAAACAAATTCCTTTTCTGGGCTTATGTTTGGGAATGCAACTCTCAATCATTGAATTCGCAAACAATGTTTGTAATCTAGTTGGCGCTAATTCAACTGAATTCAATGCTCAAACACCTCATAACGTCATCGACTATTTACCCGAGCAATACGAAGGCATCGACATGGGAGGAACGATGAGACTGGGGCTATACGATTGTGTCATTGAAAAAAAATCACTTGCCTTTGCGGCTTACGGTCAAAACCTCATCCAGGAAAGACATCGTCATCGATACGAGTTTAATAACGCATACAAATCCATTCTTGAAAAATGCGGAATGCGATTCACTGGGTTGAATCCACAAACGGGATTATGTGAAATCATAGAACTCAAGAACCATCCATGGTTTGTGGCAACGCAGTTTCACCCCGAATTTCTTTCAAGACCACAAAGACCTCATCCTTTGTTTAGAGATTTTGTTGAAGCGGCACTTAAGCGTTAAAAAGGTCAGTTTCTACATTGGATTGAGCGATAAATATAAAGATTAGAAAATCATAAAGATTTTCTTCTTTTTTTTGTAAATTAGGTATTGTGTTCTACACAGTACTGTGCTACAATATATTCAGGAGGGATGTTATGAACTCACAATTTAAAAGAGGAATCATTGAATTATGTGTTTTATCCGAGTTATTGTCAGAGGACAAATATGGATATCTTATCATCAGTAGCATTTCAGAATACCTTGATGTGAACGATAATACGATTTATCCAATTTTAAGAAGACTGACGCAAGATGGATATTTTCTGACTTACTTGGAAGAGTCAAATCTTGGTGCACCAAGAAAGTACTATCAAATGACAGAAAAAGGTTTGAATTACTACATATCATTAAGAGATGAATGGGATGAATTCATCGGTGGCGTTTACCAGATATTAAATAAAGGAGGAAACAAAGGTGAAGAAGTTCTTAGAAGAACTAGAGAAAGAATTAACAAAAAACGGAATTAAGAAATCAGAAATTGAAGAGATATTGCATGACCACGAAGAGATGATTAAGGAGGCAAAAAAAGAAGGATTATCGGATGAAGAAATTGAAACGAAATTCGGAAGTCCAAAACACGTAGCCGACGAACTTGGATCATTCAGTCAAAATGAAGACGATGTAGAATCAGACATCGAAGGATTTGGTCTATTTAAATCCTTTTCGGTTCAGGAAGATTTCAATATCAACATCGGACTCGTTGATGAAGATTTTGAACTATCCGGAGAAGACTCAAGCGAAATCAAAGTCTACTACAAAGGAAAAATTGACTTAAACAAGTATCAAATTACATTTGAGGACAATGTATTTACATTGAAAGAGCCAAAGATGGGGTTTAGCTTATTTGGAATTAGAAGATCAGCCAGTGCTACTATTCTAATCAAAATTCCATACAGAATGATTCCGCAATGTATAATTTCAGCTGTCAATGCGGATGCCATCATCAACAAAATCAAATCCGGCACGTTCCAAATCAAATCGACCAATGGAGACATGTCTCTAGCTGATATCAGTTCGAAGCTATTTAAAACAGATACAGTCAATGGCGACATGAAAATCAAGAGACTGAAAACAGAAGCGATTGAATTTGTGACGATTAGTGGAGATGTAACTTTAGAACACATTGATTGCGAAAACAATTTTGCAGTAAATTCAGTCAGTGGCGACATGAATATTAACAATATGCACTGTGGCGAATGCAGTTTTCATACCGTCAGTGGAGATATCGAGGGTAATAATTTCTATCCAACAAGCATTTCGGTCAAATCAGTATCAGGTGATATAGATATCCGAAATGAGGATATGAGCCATCAAATCGAGATCAAAAGCAAAAAGTCTGTATCTGGCAGTATCAATATCGGTAAAAAATAGAAAACTTTTGGTATAATATTGACAAGAGGTGATGATTTTGGAAGCATTAAATGAATTTAGAGAACTTGTCAAAAAAGCAAAAGCGTATATTTACGCCTTACAACTCATCGGTTGGGATTCCAATACAGAAGCGCCGAGAGGATCTTTCCCTAGAAGAGCTGAAATGGTAGGAATATTAAGTTCCGAGCTATTTAAGCTACAAACCGGACAAAGGACTGTTGAAGTCATCAACGAGTTGTTTGAACAAAAGGATGCGCTTGAACCACTTGTGCAAAGAGAAATCAAAAAAGCAAAGAAGGATCTCGATAAAATTATCAAGATTCCTGAGAATGAGTTTGTGGAATATCAAAAATTGCTTCAACTGTCTCAATCTTCATGGGAAGAAGCGAAAGAAAAAAGCGACTTCAGTCTTTTCAAAGACGATTTGGTCAAGATTGTAGAGTACAACCGTAAGTTTGTTTCATATTATGGAATCGACGATGAACCATACAACATCCTTCTTGATGATTATGAAGAAGGAATGACAATGAAAGAATTCGATCAATTCTTTGATGTTTTAAGAACAGATCTTGTTCCATTTGTCAAAGAAGTTTTATCTGCCAAAAAGAAAGAAAACGACGACTTTATGACTGCTTTTTTCAACAAAGAAGGTCAACAAAAATTCTGCGATTATCTTATTGATGTCATGGCTTTCGATCGCTCACGAGGCGTAATGAAGAAATCCGTTCATCCGTTCACGTGGAACACTTCACCTGACGATGTACGTTTTACTACCAGATATCTTGAAAACTTGATGTTCTCATCCATTTTCGCAGCCATTCATGAACTTGGCCACGCGACATATGAACAACAAATATCAAGAGAATTTGACGATACGCTGTTAAATAGCGGTACCTCCATGGGCATTCATGAATCTCAATCAAGATTTTATGAAAACGTCATTGGAAGGTCAAAAGCTTTCTGGGAGACTCATTATCCAAAACTTCAAAGCATTTTCAAAGAAGAGCTTAAAGATGTGTCATTAGAAGACTTTTATAGAGCCGCAAACAAGGTAGAAGCTTCTTTCATCAGAGTAGAAGCAGACGAATTGACTTATGCTCTTCACATCATGATGAGATACACCATAGAAAAGAAATTATTTAGTGGCGAAATCGAAGTCGAGCAACTTCCACAACTTTGGAATAAAATGTCCGAAGAGTATCTTGGAATCACGCCGACGAATGACGCTGAAGGTGTATTGCAAGACGTTCACTGGAGTGCGGGATTACTCGGATATTTTCCAACCTATGCTTTAGGTAGCGCGTACGCAGCGCAATTCTATAATACAATGAAAAAAGAACTAGATATCGACAATCTGGTTCGAAATAACAAAATCAGTGAAATCAATGCGTGGTTAAAGGAGAAAATCCATAAATATGGAGCTTCCAAGTCGCCTAAAGAACTCCTTCTAGAAGTGACAAACGAAGAGTTCAACCCAAAGTACTACGTGGAATATCTTAAAGAGAAATATACTGAAATTTTCTTGAAATAATCTAGAAGGCAAATCTCCTGATTTGCCTTCTTTCATTTATTTTCACAAATTCGATAAATGATTATCATAAAAAAAACAACAATTAATGATATAATATAAAAAAACGGTAGGAGGAATATTATGTTACTAAAGAAAGAACTCATAGAATCGATTCTAGATACTGGACTAGCAACCGGAGCGGATTTTTCAGAAGTATTCATTGAAGAGAAAAATGCAGAATCTATTCAGATGATTGGCGGAAGAGTTGAAAAAGTCACCGGAACCAAGGTATTTGGCGTTGGAGTGAGACTTGCGCTTGGAAACCAAAGCGTTTATGGATATACGAACAATCAAAACCCTGAAGTCTTACTGAAACTCGCTAAAGATCTCAGCGCTTCATTTTCAAATGATACTCTGACAAAAAGGGTTTCTCTTTCTGAGTTGGAAGTTGGAAAAAAACATCAAGTAAAAATCAATCCAAAAGAAGTCAGTCTTGAGACGAAAGTTTCTATGATGAAGAAGGCAAATCAAGCAGCGAAGGAATACGATGAAGTTATTCAGCAAGTTTCGGTTCGTTTGACGGATAATGTTCAAGAAGTATTGATTGCGAACAGCGAAGGCCGGTTCGTTACAGAGAACAGAGTCAGAACAATTCTGTATGTTCAGGCGATTGCGGGTAAGGATGGAATCATGCAAACCGGAATGGAAAGTTTAGGATCCGGAAAAGGTTATGAATACTATAATGAGGATGTAGATGTGGTTGAAACCGCAAAAAGCGCCGCTAGAATTGCTAAAAAAATGCTTTTTGCTGAAGAATGTCCTAGTGGAAATTATCCGGTTATCATCAATAACAAATTCGGAGGCGTCATATTCCATGAAGCTTGCGGTCATAGTTTGGAAGCAACTTCAGTAGCGAAAAATGCATCAGTTTTCTGTGGAAAACTGAATACACAAGTTGCAACCCCGATAGTAACTGCCATTGACGATGGGACAATCGAAAACGGATGGGGAAGTGCCAATTTTGATGATGAAGGCTATCCTCAACAAAGAAGAGTGTTAATAGAAAAAGGAATTCTTAAATCTTATATGGTTGACAAACTCAATTCAAGAAGAATGGATCATCAACCAACCGGTTCTTCAAGAAGAGAGTCTTATAAATTTGCACCAACTTCAAGAATGAGTAACACATTCATAGACAACGGTGATTCCACGTTTGACGAAATCATTGAAGCAACTGAATACGGGTTGTACGCAGCGAAATTAGGCGGAGGATCTGTTAACCCTGGTAATGGTGATTTTAACTTTACTGTTATGGAAGGCTATATTGTCAGAGACGGAAAAATCTGTGAACCAGTTCGTGGAGCTTCACTTGTTGGGAATGGAGCAGAAATACTTCATAAAATAGACATGGTCGGAAATAACCTCGATAGAGGAAGAGGAATGTGCGGATCTGTTTCCGGTTCGATTCCTGCAGATGTCGGCCAACCGACGCTTCGAGTTTCTTCGATTACTGTCGGTGGAAAGAAAGGAGCGAAATAATCCATGAATATTGATAAACTATTTAAAGTCGCTCTAGAAAGAGGACTAAGTGATGTTCAGGTCTTTCTATCAAACTCCAATGAATTATCGATTGAAGTATTTGAAGGAGAACTAGACAAATATGAAATTTCAGACACTTCTAGTCTCGTTGTAAGAGGAGTCTATAATGGGAAAATGGGATCCTATGTAACTGAAATCATGGACGATTCCCTAATCGATGAAATTGTTGAACATTTGATTGCCAACGCCAAAGTAATTGACTCTTTGGATGATGCCATCATCTATGAAGGCGATAAAAATTATGTAACTGTAGAAGGATTATATAATGAAGAACTCGCAAATACAGAAGTATCCAAAAAAATCGAAATGGCGAAGAATCTTGACAAATTGTTTCATGAGGGTTCTCCATTAGTCTCCATTGCTCAGACAATGTACCAAGAATCCTCCAAAACCGTAATGATTCAAAATACTAAAGGGTTAAAACTCTTTAACAAAGTGAATTCTGCCTATTTTGGCGGAGATGTCATCGTGAAAGATGACAAAGATCAAAGAACCAATTTTGATATTATTATTGCCAACGAAATGAGTGATTTTGAATATGAAAAATTGGCAAAAGAAATCGTAGAAGATGCAGTGAAACAACTTGGCGCTACTCCGGTACCTTCTGGTGAATATGAAATCGTCTTTGGCCCTATTGCGTTAGCGACTTTGCTATCCGCCTTCCAAAACATTTTCTCTGCGGATGCAGTTCACAAAGGATTTTCACTATTAAAAGGGAAACTGAATGAAGAAGTAGGATCTGATAAAGTAACTTTAGTTGATGATCCATTTCTAAAAAAGAGTAGTAGTTCACGTTCTTTTGACGATGAAGGTGTAGCAACAAAATATAAAGAACTGATTTCTAAAGGCGTATTAAAGACTTATTTGCATAACCTTGTGACTGCTAAAAAGGATGGCGTAGAATCCACAGGTAACGGCTTTGGAACAGCAGTATCAGCCATCAACCTTGTTATGCTACCTGGGGAATCGACCAAACAAGAGTTGATTGATTCTGTAAAAAATGGCATATTCATTAAAGAAGTACAAGGCGCACATGCAGGCGCAAACCCAGTTAGCGGTGATTTTTCTTTACAGGCTAGCGGATTTGTCGTCAAAGACGGAATCATTGGTGCCCCTGTTGCGTTAATTACAGTTGCAGGCAATATTATTTCAATGCTGAAAGATGTTGTCATGGTATCCAATGAGTTGAAGATGACTTATTATGGAATTACTTGTCCATCGATAAAAGTCAAAAGCATGTCAGTATCTGGAAAATAACTATTGATGGAAGAATCCGAAAAATCGGATTCTTTTTTCTTTCTCCGAAAAGTGTTTAACCTTTACTTTTAGGCGCTATTTTTGTATAATATATCTGTTAAAATTAAATTTTTAGGAGGAACTGACAATGGGATTAGTTTCATTAGAACAAATGTGTAAAAAGGCATATGAAAATGGGTATGCGGTGGGTCAATTCAATATCAATAATTTAGAATGGACAAAAGCAGTATTATTAACCGCCGAAGAACAAAAATCTCCAGTAATACTAGGAGTTTCAGAAGGCGCAGCGAAATATATGACCGGATATAAAGTGGTAGTAGAAATGGTAAAAGCAATGCTTGAAAGTTTAAAAATTACCGTTCCTGTCGCAATTCATTTGGATCATGGAACTTATGAAGGAGCGAAACTTGCGATTGAAGCTGGTTTTTCTTCAATCATGTTTGACGGATCCCATTACCCAATTGCTGAAAACGTTGAAAAAACGAAAGAATTGGTTGCTTTAACAAGAAAACTCGGTCTTTCAATTGAGGCCGAAGTCGGATCCATCGGTGGAGAAGAAGATGGTGTTGTGGGAATGGGCGAAGTTGCGGATCCAAACGAATGCAAATCCATCAATGATCTTGGGGTTACGATTCTTGCAGCTGGAATTGGAAACATTCACGGCAAATATCCTGCGAACTGGCAAGGACTTAACTTCGATGTTCTTCAAAAAATTCATGACGTTACACTTGGAACTCCGCTTGTTTTACATGGTGGTACAGGTATCCCTGATGATATGGTTAAAAAAGCGATTTCAATGGGTGTTTCAAAAATCAATGTTAACACTGAATGCCAATTGGTTTTCGCGGAAGCTACTCGTAAATACATAGAAGCGGGAAAAGACTTGGAAGGCAAAGGCTTTGATCCACGTAAATTGCTTGCTCCTGGAGTAGAAGCAATCAAACAATCCGTTCGTGTAAAAATGGCTTTGTTTGGTTCTGTCAACAAAGCTTAATCACTAAAAAACCACAAATGAATTGTGGTTTTTCTTTCTTTGAAAGTGTATAATACTTTATAGGTGGTGAGTTGAATGGATATATATAACGAATACGCTTCCTGGGTAAAAGAAATTCAAGATTTATATATGGAATTAAAAGAACACCACTTGGCACTTTATGATCGTTTTATGCCTATTTATGAAGTTTTGAATCATATTTATCAAGGCAGACAAACCGGTGAGATAGAGAAAAGTGATGACATTGAAAAGATTTTCTCCGTTGGATATGAATATCTTCATGATCAAATCGATACATGCAAAATGTATTTAGAAGGTGTATTCAAGAACGATTTTCATGCGTTCGCCGATTATGATTCCGTCATGTCATCTTTGCTTTATATCGAAGATGTTCGTTATGAACTTTCCGAGAAGAAACATCAAATTGACGATAAAAAACTGAATGATTTGATTGAGGAACTAGAGTTGTTGATTAATCATCAAGCCGAAATTCCTGAAAACTTGATTTTGTATGTTGATGATGTGCTAAACACCATCATTAAGGATAAAAGTTTCGAATTTTATGGAATTATCGATATTTTCATCGATGTAGCAGAAACCTTGGGATTGTATTTATTTGAAGAAGAAGATTTTGTAATAGGAAAGGAAGTATAAACATGAATAAAAAACAGTATCTAGCAAGTCTAATCATACTCGGAGTCGTATCCATCGGATTGATTGTGACGAATGCGATTTGGGATTATATGAACTGGGTTTTGATTATTGCTCTCTTTTTTATCATCTACATGTTTATCAAGTATCGAATTGACGGAAGCGTTCAATATTTTTCAACCCGTTTCAACATGCTCCTCGACTATGATCTAGACATGGAAGGCGCATTGAAAATGGCCGAGGAAGCACTAAAAAAGGCCCCCACGGAAGCCATTAAATCAATGTATCGCATGTATCTTGGAATGGCTCAGTATTATAGCGGATATTATGACGATGCCGTCAAATCATTCAATCAAGTCGAACTCAATCGACTGAACAATGTTTTTCATGCATTGGTTTTCGCATTTACAGCATATGCCTCATTTGAACTTCATGACCAAGAAACATTTGATCAGTCATTGGAACGAATTAGACAATTAAAATCGAGAGTTCCTTTAAAATATCAAAATTTTGTTGGTGGTTACGAAGAGATTCTTGATGCCATCAAAAATATGGATGTTTCAATTGACCATTACAAAGAAATGGTTGAAAAACATTTCGGTAACGACGATGGATTTATTGCTAGAAAGATTAACTACAATTATAGACTTTCTTACTACTATAAAGCTATTGGAGATACCGTTGAGATGGATAAATGCCTTGCATTCGTCATTGCGAACGGCAAGAATCAACACGCTGCGCTTCGAGCTAAGGAAATGTTCAAAGGTTCCGTTAACATTGAAGACTTTGTATATGATCCTACAAAGAAACCTGAAGTAGTAGAAACGGTCGAACCTACTTATATTGAAACTGCAGAAATTATTGACGAGTCTCCTCTTGATGAGGTTGATGAAGTAGAAGAACTAGATGAGCCGGAAGATCAAGACGAAAAATAATAACCAAACAAATGAAAAGGTGTTGGAATATTCCAGCACCTTTTTTCTTATTTATCTTTACTGCGGCTTCTCATGTGAGGAAATAGCAAAACATCTCTGATTGAAGCGGAATTCGTCATCAACATAACTAAGCGGTCAATTCCGATTCCAATGCCTCCTGTTGGTGGCATGCCGTATTCCAAAGCCTCAACGAAGTCGTCATCCATCTCGTTGGCTTCATCGTTTCCAAGCGCTTTTTCCTTTAACTGACTTTCAAAACGTTCCAATTGATCTATTGGATCATTTAACTCAGTATAAGCATTTGCATACTCTCTTCCATCGATGAACAGCTCAAATCTCTGAGTGAAGCGTTCATCATCCGGATCTTTTTTTGTAAGGGGAGATACTTCAATTGGATAACCGTACACGAAGGTAGGTTGAATCAATTTCTCTTCACAATAAGCTTCAAAGAACAAATTAATGATGTGTCCGACACTATATGAATGCTTTTCAACTTTTAAATGGTGTTCAAGAGCAAGTTGTTTCGCAACTTCAAAATCAAAAATGGATTTAAAATCAATGCCTGTTTCTTCCTTGATTAAATCAGTCATTGATACTCTTCTCCAGCCTTTGGTCAAGACGATTTCTTTATCTCCATAAGGAATGACTGTTTTCCCGATGGTTTCGATTGCAATCGAGGAAATCAAATCTTCACTTAAGTCCATCATTCCTTCCAAATCTGAATAAGCAAGATATAACTCAATCGTTGTGAATTCAGGATTGTGTTTGACATCCATTCCTTCATTTCTGAAAAGTCTTCCGATTTCATATACACAATCAAATCCACCGACGATTAATCTCTTTAAATATAACTCAGGAGCAATTCTTAAATAGAAAGGCATGTCCAAAGTATTGTGATGAGTCACGAAAGGTCTTGCATTCGCTCCCCCTAAGATAGGATGTAGAATCGGTGTTTCTACCTCAAGATATCCTTTGTTATTTAAGTAATTCCTCATGGACGCAATAATTTTTGAGCGAAGAATCAAGGTAGTCTTGGAATCCTCATTGGTAATCAAATCGACATATCTTCTACGGTAACGTTCTTCAATATCGGTCAGTCCGTGATATTTTTCAGGAAGCGGACGAAGGGCTTTTACCAGATGAGTATAATTCGTGACTCTAATTGAAAGTTCTCCGGTATTGGTAATCATTGGAGAACCCTCTACACCGATGATGTCTCCAAGATCTGCTTTATCAAACAATTGATATTGGTCTTCTCCAACGACGTCTAAACGGATGTATAGTTGTAATTGACCGTATTGATCTTGAACGTGAGTGAATCCAGCTTTTCCTTTGATTCTTTTCGTCATGATTCTTCCGGCTATTTTGACTAAAGGAGGATTCTCCATATCATGGAGTTCCTCTTTCGTAAAATGAGAGAATTCTTCTTTGAAAGTAGCGGTATTATGAGTTCTGTCAAATCTGGAGCCAAACGGATCAATCCCTAGGCTTCTCAATTCTTCTGCTTTTTGACGACGAACGATTTCTTGTTCTGTAAGTTTTAGATTGTCCATATTTACCCCTCTATATAGCCTGTCGCAAGTTTAATTAATTCCAAGTTTTCATACATGACGGAGATATAATCCTTACCTGCGTCTTTGTCATCGTTTGTCAATGCTTGCAATACAATATATTCAAGTTTAATCGGTTCATAACCAAGATTCTGAAGTTCAGTGAATACCGCATTGGAAAGTGGAGAAGTTGCTGTACTTTCGTAGACGATGTATTGAATCTCGTGAAGAACGGCTTCATTCACAATATCTTCTTTTTCTTGAGTTGTAAATTGCTCTGTTTCTTCATGATAACCTGGAGAAATAGACAAGTAATTCAAACCATAATCATTTCGCAAATAACCATACAAATTAGTGGAAAACATCATATAAGTTACTTGGCCACTGATGACTGTTGAAAAATCATCATCAAGACTTTCTAATTTTGTGACGAGGTTTTGATAATTAGCATCAAGAATGACTTGCATAGAAGAATATTTTTCGGATAATTTATCGTAGATTAACTGCGAAACTTGAAGTACTTTTTTAGGTGAAATCCAAAAGTGTGGATCATACCCTAAAACATCATCATTGGTAGTTTCGTCTTCGCTATGATGGTCATCTACAACCCCCATAATAAATTCAATGTAATCAGTCTGATCTTGAATTCTAACTAATTCGACATCTTTGTTTGAAAAAATACTCTCAATCTGGAAATCGATATATTGATCATAATTCGCTCCTACATAGAATAAGAGAGAAGCTTGTGTCATTGCAATAATCTCTTTTGGAGACCAGTCAACCGAATCTTGGTGACTAGATACACCAGGTACGATTCCTACTGTTTTTGATGTTCCTTTTAGAATTTCTTCTGCAACGTATTGCATTGGATATACAGTGACATAAACATCATAAGATTCTGTTTGATAATCTTGGCATGCGGAAGAAAATCCGACTGAAATAAGCAAAATAAAGATGAGTATCATTTTTTTCATTGGAACATCTCCTTTCATGAATACTATTATACTTAATATTCATTTGAACTTCAATTCTAGATATTAGATATTTTTTTCTTCCATGACTTCAATCATATTTAAAGCGGCTTCTTTTGAAGCCTGATTTTGAATGGAAAGTATTTTGAAAGTAAATTCCTTACTGCCATAGGTCACTTTGACGACATCTGAAGGTTTGACTTCAGAAGAAGGTTTTGCAATTCTTCCATTCACATAAATACGGTCATGCAGCGCTATTTCTTTCGCTACAGTTCTTCTTTTGAACACTCTAGCTACTTTTAAGAATTTATCGAGTCTCATTGGAACCCTCCGATGAAGAAGGGATACGCTTCAAGTATCCCTAGTGTTTAACCTCATGATCGCCTTCGACTTTTGGCATCTCTGGCATTTTAATGGCATCGGAAGCCAAGACGTCATCGAATCTGCCAAGTTTTCCTGTAGCGACGATTTCATCGATGTCTTCTCTTGTTAATGTTTCAACTTCAAGCAAGTAATGAGAAATCTTTTTCAACAGGTCTAGATTTTCAGTAATGACTTTTCTTGCAAGCTCGTAGGACTCATGAATGATTCCGCGAACTTCTTTATCAATTTCAGTAGCTATTGCCTCTGAGAAGTTTTTATCTTTTCCGTAATCCCTTCCCAAAAATACAGCGCCAGTATTTTGTTCGTAAGTCACCGGTCCGAGGTTTTCGCTCATTCCATATTCCGTAATCATGGAACGCGCAATCGTCGTTGCCCTTAGTAAATCATTGTGGGCTCCGGTGGAAATCTCATTGAATGTAATCTCTTCCGCGACGCGTCCACCAAGTAGACCTGTAATCATTTCAAGCAAGTCTTTCTTGGTTTGAAGGAATGCATGTTCTTCCTCAGGAAGCATTAGGTTATATCCTCCGGCTTGTCCACGAGGAATGATCGTTACTTTATGAACGATATTCGCATGAGTAAGTTTAATACCGATAACTGCATGTCCTGCTTCATGGAACGCAATAAACTCTCGTTCCTTTTTTGAAAAGACACGGGATTTTTTTGCAGGGCCCATCATGACTCTGTCTACAGCCTCGTCAATATGTGCAAGTTCGATTTGTTTTTTGTTTTCTCTTGCGGCGAGCAATGCAGCTTCATTCATTAGGTTTTCTAAATCGGCTCCAGTAAATCCTGGTGTTCTTCTTGCTATTTCTTCAAATGTAATTTTAGGGTTGATTTTTTTCTTTCGAGAATGAACTTTCAGTATTTCAACTCTTCCCTTGATGTCTGGAGTGCCTACAAAGATTTGACGGTCGAAACGACCCGGTCTCATCAATGCTGGATCCAATATGTCAACACGGTTGGTTGCGGCTAAAACGATAACCCCTGAGTTGTGTCCAAAACCATCAAGTTCAACAAGCAATTGATTCAAAGTTTGTTCTCTTTCGTCATGTCCACCACCAAGACCGGTTCCTCTTTGTCTACCGACAGCATCAATTTCATCGATGAAGAGGATGCAAGGTGCGTTTTGTTTCGCTGTCTTGAACATGTCTCTTACTCGACTTGCGCCGACACCGACAAACATTTCAAGGAAGTCAGAACCACTAACGAAATAGAATGGGACATTCGCTTCGCCGGCAACGGCTCTTGCGATTAATGTTTTACCGGTTCCTGGAGGGCCAACAAGCAAAACGCCCTTTGGAATTCTCGCTCCAAGTTCGATGTATTTTTTGGGGTTCTTCAAGAAGTCAATAATTTCTTGAAGTTCTTGTTTTTCTTCTTCAGCGCCTGCGACATCATCAAAAGTCGTTTTTTGACCCTTGGATAGTTTTGCGCGGCTTTTTCCAAAATCAAATGCTTGTTTGTTGGCATTGTTACCGCCTCTCATCATGAAGATGAAGAATATGACGATTCCACCGATTAGCAAGATTGGGAATATAATATTAATGAAACTATAAGCCGGTGCTGGAATGTAGGTATAAATAACATCATTAGCTGAAATGCCGTCAGAATTAAATCCTGAAATAATGACAAACATATTGTCAAATTCTGTATCGTTTGCCAAATAAGTGATGTAGGTGCGTTCATCTACGAGAGTACCACTTACTTTGTATCCTCTATAGTTGGTGTCACCTAGAGGAGTAACCTCAACGGTTGCGACACCTTCTCCAGCTAAAACAGCTTCAAATTGGGAATTGTTGAGCTCGATGGGAGCGTTCAAATTCCCAAAATTGAAAACGATGATTAATAATATTGTCACCAATAGTGATATAAACAACAAATGCGATGTTCGATTACTGAAAGGTTTTTTGATTTGTGAATTTTTGTTTGTTGGCATGTGGGTTCTCCTTTACTTCTTGTAGACGGATTGTTTGAGGACGCCGACATAAGGCAAATTACGGTAATACTCGTCATAGTCCAGTCCGAATCCAACGACAAATTCTTTTGGAATCTTAACCCCGATGTATTTTGGTTCAAAAGGTGTTACTCTTCCTTCTGGTTTGTCGAGAAGAGTAGCCACTTCAACTGATTTTGCACCGCGGTGAATTAATAGTTTGCTAATGACCTCGATTGTTTTTGCAGTATCGACGATGTCTTCGGCAATAATGACGTCGCGTCCCGCGACGGAAGAATCAAGATCTTTTGTTATTTTAACATCTCCTGATGATGAAACACCTCCATGATAACTGGCAACACCCATCAATTGAATTTCACAATACAAATCGATGTGTTTAATCAGTTCGGACATGAAAGGAATGCACCCTTTAAGGAGACCTAAAATAATTGGTTTTTTTCCTTGATAATCTTGTGTGATTTGTTTTCCGAGACGTTTTGCTATCTCTTTGATTTCATCTTCACTAACAAGTACTTTTTCGATATCTTTTTCGAGCATAGTTTTATCCTTTCAAATAGGTGATGTATACCTTATTTAAATGTTCTTTGTCTTCAAATTTATATAAGTTAGGAATGTATACGATTTGCTTCTTTGAATCAAGAATCAAAGGAAGAGTATTTCTGGATTTCATTGGAATCTTTTTGTCAATTAGCAGATCTTTCAGTTTTTTCGATCCATAAGGGTAGATCAAAGTATCTTTCGTTTTACGATTTCTAATTGTAATTGGAAAGAATGAATCTAAATTATTATACCATAAATCTATAGATTTACCACTATTAATGTCTGGCATTTTTGAAATTATGACTTTGTCTCCACTAGGTAAATGAACCGTACCATAGTCCTCGAGAATGAATTCATAAGGAGAAAAATCTTCTTCATTGTTTTGAAAACGCAACAAATCATATGCTTTATATACATAAACCAAATTTGAAATTCTTTTTTGTAAGTTTGGCTTTTTTGAAGAAATCAAACCGATGATCTGATTCATGTTTTTTTCTGATAATTCAGTCTTGTTGTTGCTAATGGAATTCACCGTTTTAATGATGATTTCCTTTTGTACAATCATCGTTTCTTGGAGAAATTTGGTGATTGAAAAAGTATGAATACCGTCATTAATTAAAACATGATTTTTAAGAAAAAGATTCGCTTGTTGAAGCACCAATTCGTATGCAGATGAGAGATACTCAGAGAACTGGTTGATTTTTTCAAGAACAGCGGGATTTTCTTCTTTTAAAAGAGGAAGGACATTATGTCTAAAACGATTACGTGTATAATCGTTTGATTGATTCGATTCGTCTTCTTGAAAATCAATATGATGTTCTTTTGCGTATGCAATGATGTTCTCTTTTGTTTCATCTAGAAGGGGCCTTACCAAAGATAAATCTTTGTATAAAGTGGTGTCCTTCATTCCGGAGTATCCAATGAAACTCGAACCTCTTGTCAAACGCATTAAAATCGTTTCCGCTTGATCGTCAAGATGATGAGCAAGGGCGACCTTAGAGGCATTCACCTTTTTAGCATATTGATAGAATTTTTGATAACGCTCGTCACGAGCTACCATCTGAAAGTTTTCATTTGAATAGTTATCAAAATCATAGGACTGAAAAGGAAGATTATGTTCCTTTGAAAATTCCTCGACGAATCTCTGGTTCTGGTCACTTGTCAACCGTTTATGGTAGTTCATGTGAACGACATGAAGAACAAGGTTCATACTCTTTTTGAGAGAGATGAGTTGATTGAGAAGGACCATCGAATCGACTCCGCCACTGACTGCTACGACGACGATGTCAGAAGGAGTAAATAGCGCGGTATTAAATTTTAGTTTCAAACTCGTCACCTCACAGTTACTTTTTACAATACCATTGTATCATTTTTCACCGAAAAGTTCACTATATCTCGCAAAAGAGCAAGTAGAATTGTATCAAGTTTTTGTGATGGTTTTGTGGTTGAAACATTGGGATGCTCGCAGTTATAAAAAATATGATATAATTAATGATTGAAAGGTGGGATACTTTTGAAAAAACTAATACTTGCGAGCAACTCTCCAAGAAGAAAAGAATTATTGGATCTATTGAAATTGGATTATGAGATTATCACATCCGATGTGGAAGAAATCATCGATGAAAACATTCCTTTTGAAGATGTAGTCATGGATTTGGCTTTTCAAAAAGCCGCAGGTGTATTTCGGTCCAATAAAGATCGGGTTGTCCTGGGGTTTGATACTTTAGTTCTTCTTGAAGGTGAACTGCTTGGAAAACCTAAATCAGAAGAAGACGCGAAACAAATGCTAAGAAAACTATCAGGGAAAACCCACTTTGTGATTACCGGATGTGCTATCATTTCAAACCGCTTATCAAAATCTTTTTATGAAAAAACTCGTGTTACTTTTATTGAACTGTCAGATAAAGAAATCGAAGATTACGTTTCTTCAAAAGAGCCCATGGATAAAGCTGGAGCCTATGCTATTCAAGGGTTGGGATCCAAATTCATACAGAGTGTCAATGGTGATTTTTTCACCGTGATGGGATTGCCTGTATCGAAATTGTATCAAGAACTAAAACAACTTGAATTGCTTTAGAAAGTAGGTAAAATCATGTTCACAACTTACGGCATCATCGTATTGGTTTTATTTCTTGCCCCACTATTTTTTAACATATTCGTATCGTTGAAAAATTATCAAAACAGGAGTCAACCGATTCCCGAACATTTATCTGATATTTACCCTGAATCAAGATATCAAAAGTGGTTAAAATACTTCATGACGAATTTCAAATTTGAATTATTGAAACAGTTATTAAACGCTGTATTGATTCTTATTCTTCTATTTGCCGGTGTGTTTTCTTGGATTTATACACACATTGCGTTGCTCACGCAAAATCCAGATTTACAAGTCTTGTTTTTCGTCGGTGTGTATTTCTTTCTTTCATTTATATCAGAGACGATTTATGGATATTATCAAACTTTTAAAATCGAAGACAAATTTGGATTCAATACGACATCAAAGAAGACATTCTGGCTTGATCGCTTCAAAGGGTTGATTCTGTCTATCGTATTTGGTGGCGGGCTTCTTTATTTGGTCAGCGTGTTATTTTCTCATCTCAACTCGATTTTTTATCTTATAACCTTCTTTGTTCTCTCGTTTATTCTCGTGTTTGTCAATTTGATCTATGTTAAGTGGATTGTCCCAATCTTCAATAAAATAACACCTTTAGAAGACGGAGAATTAAAAAATGCGATTATGGACTTCTCGAAAAAAGTAGGATATGAAATCGGTAAAATCGGAATCCTTGACGCATCGAAGAGATCCACAAAACTGAATGCCTATTTCTCAGGCTTTGGAAAAACAAAGCAAATTGTATTATATGACACTTTAATTCAAAAAATGTCTATAGAAGAAATCGTTGCTGTTCTTGCTCACGAAGTCGGACATTATCATCATAAAGACATCATTACCGGAATGATGAGATCCTTGGTAATATTGGCGGGTTATCTCGGGTTGCTTTACGTTACCTTAAATATCCAAGGTTTTTATACAGCTTTTGGATTTGACAATTCTTTTCTTGGTTTTGGATTGATTCTTTTTATGGTTTTACTTTCTCCGCTTGAAATTCTTCTTGGATTCTTACTAAATTACATCTCGCGAAAACGAGAGTATCTAGCGGATGCTTATAGCGCAAAACATTATAAGCCCGAAGCGATGATATCTGCTTTGAAGCTTTTAGCTAAGAATAATTTTTCCAATTTAACGCCTCATCCACTGTATGTAAAATTGATGTATTCTCATCCATCGACCGGAGACCGAATTATCGCACTTGAAAAGTTTTTGTCCTAACGAACTTTTACTTGCATTTAAAACTATTGTTTGGTATAATACGTTTTGCGAAAATAACTTACTATGAAAAGTGATTTTCATGGCAGAAGGAGATAATGACGATGAAAAAAGGAATCCATCCTAAATATCAGACGATCACCGTAACATGTTCAACTTGTGGCAACACATTCGAAACCGGATCTACACAAAAAGAAATTCGTGTGGACACATGCTCGAATTGCCATCCATTCTATACCGGAAAACAAAAAACAGCTATGGCTGCCGGAAGAATTGACAAGTTCAACAAAAGATACGGAATTGACGAAACAGAAAATAAATAAACAAAAAAAAGCCATATCATATGGCTTTTTTAATTGCCATTTTGTATAATAATTTCGTGAACCAGGGGGGATAGTATGTATATAAAACAAAGAGACGGATGGATTGAAGTCATTACAGGGCCAATGTTCGCCGGAAAGACTGAAGAGTTGATTCGTCGTGTCAAACGCCTTGAGTATGCGAAACAAAATATCATTGTTTTTAAGCCCTTAATCGATAATCGATACGCGGAAAACGAAGTTGTATCACATAACAACAATCGGACCCGTTCCATTAACATCAATTCCGCAAAAGAGATTATGGATTATGTTGATGATTACACAGAAGTTGTCGCTATTGATGAAGTTCAGTTTTTGGACGAAGATGCCGTTGAGATTTGCGAATATCTCGCCAATCACGGGATCAGAGTCATCGTTAGTGGACTTGATCGTGATTTCCGTGGAGAGCCTTTTACTTTTATGCCTAAGCTTCTGGCTTTGGCAGAAGACGTTACCAAACTATCCGCCATTTGTGTTAAATGTCATACTCCTGCAACAAGAACTCAAAGAATCATTAACGGAAAACCTGCAAGTTATGATGACCCCATCATTTTGGTCGGAGCACAAGATTCCTATGAAGCAAGATGCAGACATTGTCATGACGTGCCTGGAAGACCACAAATCTATGAAAAGTTTATTGTAAAAAATGGATAAAGATTTATACTTCATGGAAGAAGCCCTCAAAGAAGCTTTACTTGCCGCTTCGAAGGGAGAAGTCCCTGTTGGATGTGTGATTGTAAAAGACGAAGAAATCATCGCTAGGGGTCATAATATGCGTGAGACAAGCAATCACGTATTCATGCATGCCGAGATGATTGCGATTGATATCGCCTGCAAGAAACTTGCTTCTTGGCGACTTGACGATTGCACAATCTATGTTACCCTAGAACCTTGCGCAATGTGTGCCGGCGCAATGATTCAAGCAAGAGTCAAACGTTTGATTTATTCGACAAAAGAACCAAAAAGCGGAGTTCATCAATCCATCACTAATTTATTTAGCCTTCCATTCAATCACGAAGTCATTGTTGAATCTGGTCTTTTGGAAGATAAATCAAGTGAAATGTTAAAGGAATTCTTTCGCTCATTGCGTAATCAAAAAAGTTGAAAATCAGTCGATTTATGATATAATAATGGTTGAATCTCTTATGAAGCATCTTCACTCAATAGGTATCCACGAATTAGGTCAGGTCTTGACGGAAGCAGCCTTAAGTAAGGTATTTATGTGGGTGGAGATGCTTCATCAGAGATTCTTTTTCACAGGAGGACACGAATGGCAATTGTTTTTTTAGATTTAGACGGAACTTTGCTTTACAAAGGCAAGCCTGCGCCAAGAGCATTGGAAGCCATCAAAAAGTTGAAGAAAAAAGGACACATTCCCGTGATTGCAACCGGAAGAGTTCCTTATCTCGTCACGGAAATTAAAGAAGAACTTGGAATTGATTCTTATATATGTGCAAACGGTACTTTTATCGTATATAAAAACGAACTTGTCTTAGAAAGACCTGTTCCTCTTGATATCGTAAAAAGGTTGTTTTACTATGCGGATCTTTGGCAGTTTGATATCGTAATGGAAGGAAAAGACGTATATCTAGCTTATCGAAAAGAAACGAAGGAAGTTGATGAATTTTCTGATATTTTTAATATCGAACATCCTCGAGTGGATAAAGAATACCATTTGACCAATCCACTGTTGTCATTCAACGTTTTCAATGACGAAGTTGCAGAGAAACTGAAACCTATGTTTCCTGAACTTGTGTTTAATAAAGCAAACCGAATCGGCTACGACATTAATCTTGCTGGAGACTTGAAGGCAGAAGGAATGATTTATCTCGTTAATCATTTGAAACTACATGATGAAGAAGTCTATGCCATCGGAGACGGATACAACGATCTTGCGATGATTAAGAAGGCTCATTTCGGAATTGCAATGGGAAATGCCTTTGATGAATTGAAACAAGTCGCCGATTATATTACCACGAATTGCGAGGACGGAGGAGTCTACGACGCTCTCAAACATTTTAAATTAATCTAACTACTATTTACTCGAAAGAAAGTGATTCTATGTACGACGTCATCGTTGTTGGCGGAGGACACGCAGGTAGCGAAGCTGCTCTTGCCTCAGCTAGAATGAATCAACGAACACTGCTCGTTACCGGAAATTTAAATATGATCTCATCGATGCCCTGCAATCCATCGATTGGCGGACCCGCCAAAGGTACTTTGGTCCGCGAAATCGATGCACTTGGTGGAGAGATGGGAAAAAACGCGGACAAAACGGCTTTACAGATGAAGATGCTCAATTCTTCAAAAGGCCCAGCGGTCCGTTCTTTGCGTGCACAATCAGATAAGGTTCTCTACCCAAAAGAGATGCTTAAGACACTTCTTCAACAAGACAATCTCACTTTGCTTGAAGGGTATGTTAAACATTTGCAAATTCATGAGCAAACCGTCACAGGCGTTGTCCTTGAAAACGGTGAACTATTTGAAGCCAAGGCCGTCATCATTACAACGGGTACCTACATGGAAGGTGCAGTTCTTGTTGGAAACTCAAAAACATCATCTGGACCTGATCAGCAAAAACCGTCAATTGGACTTAGTGCTCAATTGAGAAATTTAGGAATTCAGACCTATCGTTTGAAAACAGGAACGCCACCAAGAATTAAAAGAGATTCGGTAGATTTCTCAAAAATGGAGTTATCCCCCGGGGATGGATTTATTCATCAGTTCTCTTATGAAGACGGATATCTAAATAAAGAACAAGTCGAATGGCCTTGCTACTTAATTCATACTCAAAAACATACACACGAAATTATTTATGATAACATCAAGAAATCTGCGATGTATTCAGGCCTTGTCGAAGGTGTAGGGCCAAGGTATTGTCCTTCCATAGAGGATAAATTAGTTCGTTTTCACGACAAAGAACGTCATCAATTATTCATTGAGCCTGAAAGCCAATTTATCGATGAAGTCTATCTTCAAGGATTTTCGACTTCCATGCCTCATGATATTCAGGATGAAATGGTTCATTCGCTTCCAGGACTTGAAAATGCCGTCATCGCAAAGTATGCTTATGCGATTGAATATGATGCCATTGATTCTAAATTTTTATATCCTACGCTTGAATCAAAAATCATTACAGGACTATACTTTGCAGGCCAAGTCAATGGAACCAGCGGATACGAAGAAGCTGCATGCCAAGGCTTAATGGCAGGAATAAATTGTGTTTTGAAAATTGAAAACAAAGATCCATTGATTTTAAGAAGAGATGAAGCATATATCGGCGTATTAATCGACGATCTTGTGACGAAAGGAACAAGAGAACCTTATCGCATGCTGACAAGCAGAGCTGAATTCAGATTGCTGTTAAGACATGACAATGCAGATCTAAGGTTAACGGAGTATGGATATAAAATCGGTTTAATTTCAGAGAAGCGATATCGTGATTTTGAAAAGAAGATAAAAGAGATTGACCAACTGACGAATCTTTTAAAAAACGAATACATCACGCCAACGAAAGAAGTACAATCCTATTTTTTAGAAAACGGGAAATCAACCATCAATTCTAAAATATCACTCTATGAATTATTGAAACGACCCGAGATGAGCATCGAAGATGTTTTTCATTTCTTAGATCAAGGGTTCACTTTCAATAAGGATGTTTCTGAACAAGTCGAGATTACGTCCAAATACGAAGGATATATTATTAAAGCCGCAAAAGAAGCAGAGAAAATGAAGAAAGAAGACCTGATTTTAATTCCTGAGGATATTGACTATTCGCTTGTCACAAACCTCGCATTAGAAGCTAGAGGGAAACTCTCATTGATTCGACCGAGATCGATTGGACAAGCTTCACGAATCAGTGGTGTGAACCCGGCCGACATTCAGATGCTTATGATTTATTTGAAGAACAAAAAGGATGGATAAGCGAATTATCCATTTTTTCTTCTTGTTTAGGAAAGTTTCTCCACATTTGAAATGATTATGGTAAAATATTGATAAGGTGATGTCTATGGAATTTCGTGATTGGCTAGAAAAATTAGGTTTGAAACCTACAGAAAAACAAATGAAGCAATTTGAACAATACCACGATTTTTTGATTTCGAAGAATCAAGTCATGAATTTAACAACCATCACTATAAAAGAAGAAGTGTATTTGAAACATTTCGTTGATTCACTGCATTTATCAAAAGCAACCGATTTAAATCAGAAATCAATTCTTGATGTGGGAGCCGGAGCTGGGTTTCCGTCCATTCCGCTTAAAATAATGTTTCCTTCCATAAAAGTGACTATCATTGATGCGCTTTTGAAGCGGATTAATTTTTTGCATGAGTTGCTTGAAATACTTCAAATTGATGATGTAACATTAATTCACGGAAGAGCTGAAGAACTAACGCAAAAAGAATCTTTTGACATCGTGACCGCAAGAGCAATCGCAAAACTGAATATATTATCTGAACTCTGTATTCCTTTTGTAAAAAGAGAAGGATTGTTTATAGCAATGAAATCATTAAACTTCGAAGAAGAACTTCAAGAAGCCAGACACGCAATCAGAGTTCTTGGAGCGATTGACGAAAAAGTCGTTGTATATCCGCTTTCGGAAGAATTAAGTCATGTTCTTCTTATTTTCAAGAAAACCAAATCATCTCCGTCCGAATACCCAAGAAATTACGGTTTAATTAAGAAAAAGCCATTATAGGAGGTTTCTTTTGGCGAATAAAAAACCATTTATTTTCTCACAGATTGAGACCTACCGTAAACAATTAGAAATCAAACATTTACAAACCAATAATCGTTTTGTGGTTGGAATTGTTCTGTTCATGATGATTTCTTACCTTGTTTACATGCTCGTCTCTGGATATGCTTTTATAGAAACCATTCCTTTGATGGTTGGTTTTTTGGTTGTTCTCATTTTAAATATTGCCAATCGCGCCTATGGAAAAGAGCATAATGAGTTCTACCAGTTGAATCAGTACATTACAACTGTAGGTTTGTTTTCTCTATCCATTGCAATCATATTTTTATTTCAATCTCCAGCGATGGTTATTGGATTATTTCTAGCATATACGGTCAGCGCATTCTATCAAGATTTAAAGGTGCTTTTACTTAGTAATATCATTTTGCTGTTTACAGTCATAATGATTATTGTTCATTACCCTCAGTTTCTTGGTTTAGAAAGTGCAGCTTTGGACTCTCGAATCGGAATCAGTTTCTTCTTTGTTGCTTTTATGATTATTTTGTCTCTATCAAGTTATTTGATTATAAAACAAAAAAGTTTCTTCTTTAATCAAATCTCTTCTTCAAAAGAATCTGAATTCAGGAATTTAGATTTGATTATTGATTTAAAAGAACGGATAGGAGAAACCAAGGAATCAGACGATCTATACTTTGAATCGCTTTCTAATTTTTTGGCTGCATTCTGCAAAAAAATTAAGTCAGAAAACATCTTTGAAGAAAAAGTAGAAATTCTCAAGTTATTAAATAAAGATATCTCATTTGAAGAGATTCTAACGAAATATCCCGAGTATACTGCCGAAGACTTGTCAAGAATGGAAGATTTATTGATCTCTAAGCATCATAAACTTCGAAAAGCGGCAATGAAGATTAGTTATATGAAGGGCTTGGTTGTGGAAAAAAGAGAAATATTTTCCGAGACCCAGTTTAAGAGTTTCAATCATCAGTCCGACAGTATGGAAATAAAAATTATCGCATTTGTGTTATTCTATACCGCTTTAAAAAAAGGGTTTGCTCTATTGCCAGGGTTGGATGAAAAAAGTATCTTTGAGGCTCTAAACGATTCTGATTTTTATTATTATATGGATCCTAGAATCGTAAAGATCTATCATGACAACTCTGAAGTGTTCGACGCCATCGTAAAAGACGCCTTCAAAAAGAAGGTGAAAAAATGAGAGATTTTTTAAGAAGAGTATTAAATACTGAGTTTTTACCAATGAGTGAAGTTCGCAGAATCAAAGTTTCTCTTGTGATGATTTTCTTGTTGGTTATGACTGCCGTCACGATTCCGTTTTCCATCTTTCTCGACTACAAAGCTCAAACAAAAATTATTGTGATTGCACTCTTGTTGGTTTTCTTCCTCGTCATGGTTTTCTCCATTCGTTGGAATAAATCCATGCTTGCGATGCATCTAACGATTATCTATTCAGTGGCCTTGACAATGTTTTATACTTTAGGATCAGCAACCTTGTATGCGTATTTGTTTTTCTACATAACTTTGGTCATTATTATTTTTTACCAGGAAATTTTTGCGTATCTTGTCTATGGCGGTTTAGTCCTTCTGTTCGGTATATTTTATACTATTATTCACCAAGATGGATTGGTTTTGACAAACGACATTCCCGGAAGTGCTTATATATATATCGCTTTTCTCATCATTTTCTATTTTGTATTTTTCATTCAAATTTTCCTTAATGAAAAGTTCTATACCGACTTGAATTATGAGTGGGTTCAAATGAATCATGTCGTTGACAAATATCAAGATCATATCTTGTTTTACATGGATATTATCCGCAAGGAAATGAAAGACTCTGCTTTCTACGAAGATCTTGATTTTCAAAAAGCGGCCGACGAACTCAGTGCATTCATCTATGAACAGTTCAATCAGAGTGGAAAAGATATTATAAACGTTCTTGATTTGTATTTATATATTCATGAGCGGGGAATCGAGAAAATTCTTGAAAATGAAGAGTTTAGCATTTCCACGAAGAAAATTGCGAACCGTTTGAGTAAGTATTTGCTCGACCAGCGAACTGAAATGTTTTCTATGATCATCAACTTCCACACAAAGTTCAGACAGACATCTCCGTACAAGGAGAATAGATATTTGTACGATATTGAAAGCATTACAGCAGAAACCGATGAGCAAATCATCGCTATTGCACTGATTTATCTTTACTTGTCAAATGAAATCATTGGTTTAAACGAATGGGAAGAAATGAACAAAGTACTTACTAGTGAAGAATTAGATAACCTTTTCCTTTCACCGGAAATGGAAAGTTTTATGTCTTCCAATCATTTGGGATTCTTCAAAGACAATTACGAATTATTTAAGGAACACCTCTCAAAGAAAAAGAAGTAAGGGGAATCGATATGGGAATAGTATTATCAATTGCGAATCAAAAAGGTGGAGTCGGAAAAACAACGACAGCCATTAATCTTGCAAGCTCGTTGTCTTATCTAGGAAAGAAAGTTTTGCTGATTGATCTTGATTATCAAGCAAACGCAACAACCTGCATGGGCATCCATCGCGGAAGCTTTGAAAAAAGCGTATTCGATTGCCTTACTGAAGAAGCCTCTTTGAGAGAGGTTGCGTTAAAGACTGACAATCCTTTAATCGACGTTCTTCCAGCCAAAACCACGGTCGAAGCAATCGAAGAAAAAATCATTATGAACACCAACAGAGATTTTATTCTTCATACTCAATTAGATGAATTTAAAGATGAGTACGAGTATGTCTTAATTGACTGTCCTCCATCTTTAGGCTATGTTACGATCAATGCAATGATGGCTTCGGACGGGGTCATCGTACCTGTCCAATGCGAGTTTCTCGCAATGGACGGATTGACTCAATTATTGAATACAATCCGTCTTGTTCAATCAAAGAAAAAAATCAATAAAGAGACATTAACCATTTACGGTGTTCTTCTGACCATGCTAGATACTCGTGTTGCATCAGGATATCAAGTTGTGAATGAAGTGAAGACTTATTTTGGAGAAAAAGTGTTCCAAACCATCATACCACGAAACATTTCATGTTCGAATGCAACGTTTTACGGTGTTCCGGTTACTGAATTTTCTCCGAAAAGTAAGTCATCAGTCAGTTATCGGCAACTAGCAAAAGAGGTGATTACAAGAAATGAATAAAGAACCGTTTGTTAAAAGAGGGCTTACTGATTTATTGAAAGAAAACGAAATTCTTGATTTGGAAAAAGAAGAAGTCATCGATATTCCTTTGGAACAAATCCAACCGAATCCTTTTCAACCACGAAAACATTTCGATGAAGTTCAATTAAAAGAATTAGCGGAGTCGATTCGCATTAACGGCGTTTTACAGCCTGTTATTGTCAAAAAGGTAGTTGGCGGATATATGTTGGTTGCGGGAGAACGTCGAGTCAAAGCGTCTAAAATAGCAGGATTCAATACGGTGCCTGCCATCGCGAGAGATTATAACAATCAATATTTGGCAGAGCTTGCTCTTCTTGAAAATATTCAAAGAGAAGACTTGACGATTGTCGAAGAGGCCAATGCTTATCAAAATGCAATCGAATCTTTGAATTTAACTCATTTGGAACTTTCTCAAAAAATTGGTAAAAGTAGATCTTATGTTTCCAATACTTTGGGGATTTTGAATCTGCCTGGAAATGTACTTGATGAAATTAATAACGGTAATATATCGATGGGACACGCAAGAGCATTATCTAAGCTCAAAGACGTGCAAAGGATAAAGTCCATCGCTTTATTAATCGTAGACCACCAATTGACTGTTAGAGAAATCGAATCTTTAGTTAAAAAAGAAAAGAAAAGGAATCAAATCAATCGAAAAAAGACGGAACATCCTTTTCAGACCCAACTAAATGAACTAAAACAAAATACCACTGATCTATTTCATTTTGAAGAACCGGTGAAAGTCATGAATAACAAACTGATTATTTCTTTTTCATCCGAAAAAGAAATCGAAGAGTTCAAAAAAACGATATCTGAAATCAAGGAGACAAAGCATGGATCAAGACATTAGGCTTGGAAGCATCCTTGAGTTAAAGAAAGGGCACCCATGCGGAGCGAACCAATGGGAGATTGTTCGCTTTGGAGTTGATTGTAAAATCAAGTGTCTTGGATGTGGAAGAATCGTGTTAATCGACCGACCGACTTTAAAAAAAAGAATCAAGAAAATCTTGGGTGAAAACAATGAAAAATCTTCTGAATAAAATAGTGAAGTATCGTGATGAACGCGGTTGGAAAGAGCATGACACGCCATCTGCGTTAGCGAAGTCGATTATTATAGAAGCAGCGGAGCTGTTGGAAAACTATCAATGGTCTGACGAACAAGCCAATATGGAAAATGTGAAAGAAGAGCTTGCGGACGTTTTGTTATATAGCCTAGCAATGTGTGCTGATTTAGGGTTGGATCCAGAACAAATCATTGAAGAAAAAATGCTAAAAAACAACATAAAATACCCCGCAATTAAAGAATCGAAGTAATTTTTAAGAGAATAATGGAAGGCGTTTTAACTTTAACGCCTTCCATCACTACGTATTTTAGAATCTTCTTTTAAACTTTGGCAATTTTTAATTGACAAACAACACTTAAAATAGTAAAATATAACTCGCACTGCAAAGTGTTGGTTTGGGCCTATAGCTCAGGTGGTTAGAGCGCACGCCTGATAAGCGTGAGGTCGATGGTTCAAGTCCATTTAGGCCCACCATTTTTTTATCTGTGGGGTATTAGCTCAGCTGGGAGAGCGCCTGCCTTGCAAGCAGGAGGTCAGCGGTTCGATCCCGCTATACTCCACCAAACATAAAATCTTATACCTGGCGGTGTAGCTCAACTGGCTAGAGCGTACGGTTCATACCCGTGAGGTTGAGAGTTCAAGTCTCTCCGCCGCTACCAATTAAGGACCCATAGCTCAGTTGGTTAGAGCTATCGGCTCATAACCGATCGGTCGTAGGTTCGAGTCCTACTGGGTCCACCACGTAGTTCTCTATATAACAAACTAAATCCGGAGAAATACCCAAGCCCGGCTGAAGGGATCGGTCTTGAAAACCGACAGGGCGTGCGAGCGCCGCGGGGGTTCGAATCCCTCTTTCTCCGCCATTTTCTTGCCGAAATAGCTCAACCCGGTAGAGCAACTGAATCGTAATCAGTAGGTTGTAGGTTCGATTCCCGCTTTCGGCACCATTTATTAACAAAGCTCACCAAGAGCTTTTTTGACCCGCTAGCTCAGTTGGTAGAGCATTTGACTTTTAATCAAAGGGTCACGCGTTCGAGTCGCGTGCGGGTCACCATTTTTTTTGCCCGAGTGGCGGAATAGGTAGACGCGCTGGACTTAAAATCCAGTGTCAGCAATGACGTGCCGGTTCAAGTCCGGCCTCGGGTACCATCTTTATGGAATGTATGGGGTATTAGCTCAGCTGGGAGAGCGCCTGCCTTGCAAGCAGGAGGTCAGCGGTTCGATCCCGCTATACTCCACCATTTTTATTTAAAGATGCCATTCTTTTTTAAAGGATTCTTTGAACCGGAAAGAGTCTCGAATTTCACTTTTTTTTATTGACAATTTGGTTGCCGTTTGATATTATTAAATAGCGCTAAATCATATCGCGGGGTGGAGCAGTCTGGTAGCTCGTTGGGCTCATAACCCAAAGGTCGAAAGTTCAAATCTTTCCCCCGCAACCATTGGTCCGGTGGTGTAGTGGTTAACATGCCAGTCTGTCACACTGGAGATCGCGGGTTCAATTCCCGTCCGGACCGCCACTTTTTTTGGCTCGGTAGCTCAGTTGGTAGAGCAATGGACTGAAAATCCATGTGTCGCCGGTTCGATCCCGGCCTGAGCCACCATCAACAACGAAGTATAGCCCTTTCGAGGGCTTTTTTGTTGCAGTTTTGAGCAAACTACAATGCCCTCTATCGACACATGGACAATCATCAATTAATAATAAAATTCACAACATCAAATTTACTTGATTTATTACTTGTGGTATAATTGCTGTTGGTATGAATGCGACTTATAGATTATATATAGTTCAAGTGATTGGAGATGGCGAAATGAGGAATAGATTATTATTATGGTTTGTTGTTTCAATTACTATTTTTGTCGGTTTATTATTTTTTATTTTCAATCTAGGATATTTATATAATCTTTCAGGAGATTACATTACCCTGATTGAATATGACACTAGACTAGCAGCAAACACTATTTTAAGTGTATTCTTTGTTTTAGTAGTGTATGTTTTATTGTTAATCATTAAAGCAAGAAATGAAGAAATTCTAAAAAAGAGTATTATTCGATTTCTGCCAACATTACCTTTATATCCTATTTTTATTGGTCTGTTCTGGTTCTTGCTTGATGTATTTGCAACCGGAGATAGAGCTCATTATTTTGAGTTAGGAACTAAATTTATTACTGCTAATGTTGATGGTTACCCGAATTCAATGACTATAGCTCAAATAGAAAATATAGGAGAACATCTGAAATTTGGGATTGGTTCATATCTTCTACTATTGTTATTTATATTATTATTGATTAATCAATTAGTTTTAGTAATGAAATATACAAAAATATTTATCACTAAATGACAAATATGAGAAAGCTTGATTTTTGATTAGCATGGCAATTTAAATGCTTGAAGGAATAGACTGAAAATCCATGTGTCGCCGGTTCGATCCCGGCCTGAGCCACCATACGGTACGTAATTAAGCCCTTTTGAGGGCTTTTTTTGTTGCATCAATATGTGCTACATAATATAAAAAAGTAAAATATATAGCGCATTTTTTTGTGCTACAATCTTAAAAAATATTGATTATGTAGAACATAAATGATATAATTATAGTGGGTGATAATATGAGTATACTTAAGAGTGTTTTAGAAGAAGAATTAGAGAGAAATCTTAGAAATCAAAAAATATACAAAGAGATGCTGAGCAACCTACCCAAGGGAAGTATTTATATTTCTAGTAGAAACGGAAAACAGTATATCTACAGAAAAAACAGAGTAGGTAAAAAAATTATCAATGAGTACATATGTGCATTAAGTAACTCTGAGAAAGCGGAAGAAGAAATTAAAAGATCAGAGGATTATTCTCGTATATTTAAGAATCTAAACCTTGCTATAAAGGAAGAATTAAGACTTCGAAAGGCATTGAAGGCATATGAATAAAAATTATGAAGAAGAATTACGGGGTATCATAAAAGCTTTTGGTGAAAATGGGATTTTAGAGAATATTATCATTATAGGATCTTGGGCTACCTATTTTTATGTCAAGATATTTGATGGATTTATTCCAAGCATTAGAACTTTAGATGTTGATTGTTATGTTCCAATGAATAAAAATATTACTGTGAAAAAGAGTGTAAAGGAAGCGCTGAAACCACTCAATTATGAACAAATATTTGATACATCAACCGAAAAAAACAAATTCATTTCACCTGATGGGTTTGAAATTGAATTCTTAACTAAATTAAGAAGAAATCAAAGCGCAGTTGTAAGGATTGATTCTATGGGAGTAAATGCTGAAACACTAGGGAATCTCGATATTTTTGATAATGGGTTTATTGAAGTGGATTTTGAAGGTTTTAGTGTAAAAGTAGCCAGTCCATCTGTTTATGTTATGCAAAAGATTTTAATTTCAAAGAAGCGATCTGATGAGAAATTCAGAAAAGATCTCGAGTCACTTTTATTGGTATATGAAGAAATAAAGAAAAATGAGTTACACATGTCTCAATATATGACATTGGTAAATTCATTGGGAAAAGGTACTAAGAAAACATACAATGATTACATTAATAACAACAACTTAGCAATGTATAAATAATAAAGGTTTAAATTATCGCTAATTTAGGATAAGATAGTGAAGAAATTGACTTTAAATCAATGAATCTTAGGTCCTTTTTTATAGCAGGTGAATATTATGAAATTACAATCCAAAATATTAATAAAAGTATATATGATATGTGCTCTGGTAATATCCTTGATACTATCTTTGATTTTGATTTTTGGAACTCAATCTAGAGTTGATAAGCTTTACTTATTTATCTTTATGGGTTCGTTATCTTTGTTTTGTATTGTCAGTATGATAATGGAAATCAAACATTATGTCATCCTTGGCGAACAAAATGTAGTGATTAAGAATCGACTTAAATCTTATGTGATATTATTGAGAGATTTAAAGAAAATTGAGATATTTGAACCTCTTTGGGAAAACTCAAGGTATCTGTCAATGTATAGAAACAAACTAGTATTTATAATTGATAACATTAAAGTTAAATTCGTTTATTATTCATTTCACAAGACATTACTCAAGAATGATATTAGAAATTCACTTGGCAACAACTATATAGGCTTATTGATTTCCAAAAAAGAAGATGAAAATCATAAAATAATCTATGAGTTCGTTGGAAGCATCATTTTATCATTAATATCTATAGTTGGTATAGTTATGTTTGCATTTGATTATAGTTGGTATTTATATTTGTGTTTAGCTATTTTTGCTTTAGGTGTATATTTGTCGTGTATGTATTATTCAAAAATAAAAAAGTAGTGATAGTGAAAAGAAAAGCAGCTTAATACATTAAAATATTACATGAAACGACCGAAAATCCATTTGTCACCGGTTCGATCCCGGCCTGAGCCACCATCAACAACGAAGTATAGCCCTTTCGAGGGCTTTTTTTGTTCATAGACACGATATTTTTCGATATGTCACAGATAAACAGAGTTACTTTGAGGAACCTTCTTGCAATACAATCTTTCAAATGATATGATTTCTGTGTAAATGAGTTTGTTATTTGGTTTTCGTAAAACAAAAGAATCTAGGAGTAAATAAAATGTTTAGGTTAAAGACAATATTAAGCTTTTTAATAATAATAATTTTATCTTTTTCTAGTTTGTCATGTGGTGGACAAAGCAACTCAACAGTTTTATCAACATCACAAACTATATCAAATAGCATAGTTTTTTATTCTGGAAGATCTGGCAACAATGAAATATATAAGATTGATGATAATGGAAACAATCTTGTTAATCTGTCTAATAATCCAGCTGACGATAACTGTCCTGCAGTTTCTCCGGATGGTCAAAAAATTGCTTTTGTATCTAACCGAAATGGAGTAGAAAATATTTATGTCATGTCGATTACTGGAGAAGAACAAGAGCAAGTGTTTCATTCAAATCATAATGTCACACAACCTTCATGGTCGTCTGACGGAACAAAGTTAGCCTATATTGTTGATTACGGTGAATACACAGAAATATGGGTTTTTCATTTTGACGGAACCGATTCTCTAAAAATCACAGATAATCAGTATCGAGATGAAAGGCCATTTTTCTCTCCTGATATGACACAACTTTTATTTATGTCAAATAGAGAAGGAAAATATAAAATCTATTTAATGAACGCGGACGGAACCAACCAAACGAAAATTGGTATTCCATCAGTTGATGATGGGATTGGCCATTTTATATTTCCACAATGGCATCCAGATGGCAATAAAATTATTTATTCGTATAATAATCTATCAAATCACCAAGCAGCAATACATATTGTTAATAGGGATGGCACGAATGATATCACTATCACGGATGCTGAAGGAAGAAACGAAAATCCAGCATTTTCAGCAGATGGCGAATGGGTAGTTTTTCAGAGCGAACGAGATAATAACTTTGAAATATATAAAATTAGAGCAGATGGCACCGATTTACAAAGAATTACAAATAATAATTCGTGGGACGGTTGGGCTTCTTGGACTAATTAATCTAATAGTATTTTTACTGTATTTGTGATATTTATCACCTTAAGATAAATCATATTATTTTTTGAACTTCTTTCGAATTGTAACTGAAAATCCAGGTGTCGTCCGTTCAATTCCGGTCTTAGCCACCATCAACAACGAAGCATAGCCCTTTCGAGGGCTTTTTTTGTTCCCCTTTTAAGAAAAATACGAAACCCGCTGTCGACACATGGACAAATAAATATTAATAATAAAAAACAAAGTAGTATATTTACTTGCTGACTTTTTACTGATATAATAAGAATAGTAATATGAAATTAGTATTTGGGGGCTTTTATGAAAAGAGTGATTGCTTTTGTACTTGTTTTTATCATAGGGGTGTTCATGTTTCTCTTCACAAGAAACAAAACTTGGCTTACAAAAGCAAATTACGAAGATTTTTTGGTAATTGATGTTAGTCAACACACTTATAGTAGTATTGGCTCATATGTTCCAGGTTCTAGTTTGTTTGATAATAGATATAAGTTAACAGTTAGCGCCGAACCGGTTTCAAGTGATTATGAATTTCATAAAGCCGGTGTCATGGTAAGAGTATGTTTCATAACTGCAAATACGATTGGGGATCCAGAAACTCGGTGCGATCAAGTCTATGTTGAAATCAGCGAATTTGGCCAAGGCAGTACGGAACAAGCTGGGCGTTCTTTCCTTTCATATCATCGTATTGATTCTATTCGAGTAGTTGCGGTATATGGATATGTCAAACCCATCGAAGCGCAATGATGTATTTAATCTTTTTTAAATACTGTTTAAATAGCAATTAATCCACATCCCAATATATAGTATTTCTACTTAAATCCCAAACAGTCCTTGCATGAAACGACTGAAAATCCATGTGTCATAATATTAGTTAAATATAAATCTTTGGAGGATTACGAAATTTATGAAAAAGAAAAACGAAGTCGATGTTAACTTACTTGATTATATTGAGCGATTACAGAAAAAATGTAAAAATGGCAAAAAGATTAAGAAATTGAATCCTACAGAAAGAATAATATACCTGATTTCTGAATTTGAGGCAGAAGTTAACAATGGTGGATTTGATCAATTCTTTACTAATAGTACAGGAAATTATGCTTCAGAAACAATTGAATGCTTAAAGAAGATAGAGGCACTTCATACAGCAAGCTTATTAAGGGAAGCAATTGATACGATTGCATCAGCAAAATCAGAAGAAGACTTGGCTGAAATAGAAGAAAAGTTAGATAAATTAGATGACAAGTTTTATGAGTATGAAGATAATTTAGAAGAGTTACAGGTGAGGTACATTAAGGATAATATAATCAATTGAATGACATAGGTTTGCTAATGTAGAGTCATAAATATAGATTTTTGGTTGCATGAATCGACTGATAATCAATGTGTCGCCGGTTCGATTCTGGTCGAATCACCATCAATGACACAAATCCCTTTCGATGGTTTTTTTGTTTCCAATATTCATGTAATTACAAAAGTATTTTGATACACAGCAGATTTTTCGGAGAATTCAAATATAAAAGTAGATACACTTACAGTATTGTTGGTGTCATAATAATTTTTGCAAGACATATAAGGGAGTTGACGATATGAAAAAAATTATCATATTCACGATTATATTAATTGCATCATTTTGTTTACATGGATGTGTAGAATCTGAACCAGATTTGTTTTCAATTGCTAGTTCACTTAATAATGGAGAAAACGGAATTAGTGAAATAATTCATTATTATATTGAAAACGTGGAAAACTCATACATTCTTAAGTTTGAGAACGGAGATCTTGTTACTATAGGAGAAGATAATAGCATTGAATATCTTATGCCAATTGAAAGTGACTATACTTCTTCGGTGATATCTATTTATGGTTTTTATTCAGAAATGGATTCAGCAAGAGCACAGATCGTTCTAGCCATAGAGACAACCCCTTCGACGGGAATATTAAATGATTTTGATACCACACTAGAAAGAACATCGTTGGACGTAACATTTGATCAATACATTAATAGTGCAAACATTTCGCAATCAATTCCAACACAACTTTTTAATTTAAATGGCTTGGAACTTTTGGCTAGAATAAAGAATTTATTAGAGAATGTTCTTAATGTTGACTACAAATAACTTTCTTATTAATCCTTGAATGAAACAATTGAAAATCCATAATCCACGAGCCTATTAATCAATTCCTGGCTGAGCCATCACCAACAACGACACATAGCCCTTTCGAGGGCTTTTTTTAATCTGTAATCTTAATCGTTTTAAATCTGTTTACACAATGCAACTATAGGTTGATTGTTAATTGTATAGAACAAGAATACACTTAAGCTAATCAGAGGTGGCGGATTATGAAAACAAAATATACAGTTTGGGAAGTATTTAAGTTTCACATCAAAGGGATTAAAGAATCGAAAAAGAGTTTTATTTTTTACATTTTTATTCTCTATGCTTTTTCAACAGGGATATTGAACGTTGTTACTGTATTATTTCCGAGATATATTATCGATGCGATTGTGGTTAAAAACATTAATAACTTATTTTTGTGGGTTGTGATATATGGAAGTTCAATCTTAGTTTTAATGCTAGTATCTTCAATTGCACAGAATATTTTTAGTGGTAACGCTATGGCAATCAAATTTTTACAAGGCAGAGCATTTTTTAAAAAATATCGACATGTGTCGTATCGATATTTGGAGGACCCTACATTTCAGGCGAAAAGATCAACTGCGCTTTGGGCACTAGGAAATAATGATAGTGGTTATGAAGGAACATTGAGAAGTCTATTTAGATTGTTTCCTCTAATTTTAACAGTCATAGGCTTAACCGTATTGCTAGGTCTGTTCCGCCCCATTATTGTAGTGGTTGCCCTCTTGTTATCATTACTGCAGTATCAGTTAGATTTAAGAGGGAAAAAATACAAATTTGAGCACCGAGATGAATTGAATGAAAGCGAGAGAAAAGCGAATTACTTTTTTCGTACTGGACATGATTTTTCTTTTGGAAAAGACATAAGGATTAATCAGATTCAAAAACAGTTCCTTGTTAATCATAAAGATAAATCAAATGTATTTACATCACTCTATAAAAAGCTGAATGTAATGGGATTTCGATTTTCAATTCCAGGTATGTTTTTTATCACAATCACAAATGGATTAACATACTTTTTAACCGCAAACGCTTATATGAATGGCGAAATTTCAATTGGAGAAGTATCATCCATTATTTGGGCAACACTTGCTATTACATTAGGATTGCAAAGAATGTTTACAGAAATGGCTAAAATAAAAGAGGATACCAGCTATACAAGTGAATATATGGCATTTCTTGAAAATGACGATTTCTTTCCGAAACAAGATGGAATCGAGATTGATTTAGATACAATTGATATCGAGTTGAAAAATGTTAGTTTTAAATACCCAAATTCCGACAAGTATGCTCTTAAGAATGTTAACTTAAAGATAAATTCGGGAGATCGTTTAGCATTAGTTGGTATAAATGGCTCTGGGAAGTCAACTTTGGTTAAATTGCTTTGTGGGTTTTATGAACCAACGGAAGGAACCATTTTAATTAATGGTGTCGATATTCAAACAATTGATTTAGACTATTATCGCAAAAGGTTGGCTGTTATCTTTCAAGAAGTTTTGGTATATGCAGCAACAATTCTAGAGAACATTGTTGGATTAAGCCAAGACCCTATAGAACACGAAAAAGCAATGAGCGCATTAGAACTTGCAGGACTTTATGAGAAGATAAGATCTTTTCCTCAAGAAGAACATCAGGAATTACTAAAAGTAATTGATCCTAGCGGTACAGACTTCAGTGGGGGAGAGAAACAAAAATTATCTATCGCAAGGGCTTTATATAAAGAAAACACCTCACTCATTATTCTTGATGAACCAACCGCTTCATTGGATGCGATTGCAGAAAAAGAAATATATGATCATTTTAAAACGTTGGTAAACAACAGAACTGCATTGATAATATCTCATAGATTAGCTTCAACCAAATTCTGTGACCATATTGTTTTGTTAGAAAACGGAGAGATTATTGAGTATGGCACACATGAATCGCTTATGAAAAAAGAAAATGGAACCTATAAATCGATGTTTTTAACCCAAGGTAAATATTATCAAGAGGGAGCTAAACAACATGAAACAATTCAAAATAGCATATAATATTATCAAATTTACCAATAAGATATCAAAAACGTTCTATCTTATCATCTTTGCACAGGCCATCATCAGAACAGGAAAAATATTGATTGGTGTATACGGTTTAAAGTTGATCATTGACGGTTTAATTAGCAATGATTATAATACATCGATTCGAATGATATTAATCGTTTTAGGGTCTGAGTTTCTAATTAATTTCTTAGAACAAAAACTAGTTAGTTTGCTTGATATTAAAAAGCAAGAAATCATGCAAAAAATCTATCAAACCATCAATTATAAACTGATGAACATTGATTATCAACATTTAGAAGACCCGCATTACTTAGATCTATCAGAACGCTCAAAATACGCAATAAGTCAATTTGATGCATTAGGTAATCTCTTTACAAGCTTCGCAGATATTGCATATTATACCCTGGTCATTTCTTCAATGTTTGCCGTATTGATTACATTTAACCCATTGATATTGCTAATCATTTTTGGGACATTGTTGTTGTATACAATTAACTCAAGATTCTCAGCAAAACAGCAAGTAAAAATGTCCCAAAAATTAGGACCGATTAATCGAAAATTTAATTATTATCAAGTCATTGTATCAGATGTAACGAGTGCTAAAGATTTTAGTGTTTATCCTTTGTCAGATTTAATGTTTGATAAATATAGTCGTTTTTTAATGGAAACAGTTAAAGTAATGATAAATTTTTATCTGAAGAATGCCATTTATAAAAGTATATTTGTGATGATAGGTGTTGTGCAAATTATTGCTATATATAGTTTAGTAGGAGTACAATCAATAACTCTAAGCGTTGGCGTAAGCATGTTTGTATTCTTGATAGCTGCAGCAACTAAAACTTCAGAAGCATTAAGTAGCTTTATTACAAGTATATTCAATTTTCAGTCTTCATCTAATATGTTAGAACCGTTAGTAGATCTAATGAAAGTAAAAGAATCTGAAGAACTTTTCAAAGATGGACAAATAGCTAGTGAAATGCAGTCATTACGTTTTGAAAATGTTTCGTTTCATTATCCGAATCAAGAAAACATTGTTCTAAAGAATATATCATTTACAATTAATAAAGGTGAAAAGATTAGTATTGTTGGTTTGAATGGAGCGGGTAAAACAACACTGGTAAAATTAATTTGTCGCTTATACAATCCAACGTCAGGAAAAATATATTGGAATGGCATCGATATCAATGAATATCAATATGAATCATTTTTAAGTCAAATTGCAGCGGTATTTCAAGATTTTAAAATGTTTGCACTTACACTACATGAAAATGTTGATATGGAATCAAAAAATCGCGAGGATGTTTTGCGTTGTATTAAACAGGCTGGGTTAGGAGACAAAATCTCAAGTTTAGAACACGGTATTGACACCTATCTATCCAAAGAATATCATGAGAATGGAATCGAGATGTCGGGTGGTGAATTACAAAAGTTAGCAATTGCTAGAGCGTTCTACAAAAATTCTTCATTAATCATTCTAGATGAACCTACAAGTGCTCTAGATCCGCTTGCTGAAGCTGAAATATATGAGCACTTTAGTGAGTTGGTTGCAAATAGAACCTCAATATATATTTCACACCGGATGTCATCGTGTGTATTTAGTGACAGAATTATTATTCTAGATGAAAATAAAGTGCAAATGATTGATACTCATGAGAATTTGATAAAGAAAAAGAATTCAAGATATTACGATCTATTTAATTCTCAGGCAATATATTATCAAGCAAACACAGATTCTTTATAAATTAAAGAAGGAGAAAATAAAAATTGAATCCTTGGAGTGCTATTCTGTTTTGAACAGAATATACAAATAGAAGTAGCATTATATATGTTGAAATTATATGAGCGTAATCAAGGTGTGAAACATAAGGCTTAAAACTCAGCATCGCCGGTTCAATTCCAACCTGAGTAACCACCAATTCAGTAAGAAAAGGACTGTCCAGTCCATGAAGATATTTAAATCTTCATTTCCTTACAGTCCCATTTGCATCTTAATATGTAAGTATATTATTATACTAGATAATCAATAATGCGTTTTACAGCCACTTTTACTATATCAATTGATTCAAAAACGTCATCAACCATTAACGAATGTCCGGCATCTTCAATAATGAGCATGTTATCTTTCGGTCTTGATTTAAGCTCTTTAATAGTTGGTTCATCTAAGTACTCATCATTTGTGCTAGTAATTATTAACCCGGGATATTTAGAAATATATTCTAAACCCTCTATTGTAGGAGAAATATACGCGCTTTTAGCAACCATGTTAGGATATTCCATTTTAATTGCGTTTGAAACGATATTTCCAAAGCTTTCACAAATATAATAAGTTTTCTCGTAATCTTTTGACTCATGAACTTTCAAGATTGCTTCATTTATTGCATTTGTTATTTTTTTCATTGCCACATCATTTGGGTCATCTTCTAAATATGTATTAGTGTATGAGATGCATAAAACATCTGTTTGATGATCTAGATAATACTTTCTTAAAAAAGTTAAAACAGGACGATCACATGAATTGCCTCCACCAGGGAAGATAACAACTAATTTAGTTGCGTCATCAGTCTGATAGTGAATATGGTTTGATGTTAGGTCATATTTTGTAATCTTAACATAGGATGCTGAAATCATCATTATATCCCTCGATAGTAATTTATTTTTTTTATTTCGATAAGTAATTTCCTTCTCTTATAGTATCATTAGTATATTTTAAAAACAAGTTATTAATTCAAACTAATTAACGGGTACTAATGAGATATAGAATTCAAAAGATCACTTCATTGGCAGACATAGAAGTGATCTGATTTTTATGCACTGGAGTTTTTATTTATTGCTGTTTAAAAAGCATTTTTGTATAATAAACAATTTCTCATTATCTTAAGACGCTTACTATCCGGAAAGTGTAGGCATTATAGAATACAACGGATAGAAGTGAGATTATTTAAGGTGTTTGTACTTCATGAAGCGATTGAATTTAATTTATTCACAGTATTTTTATGATATAATTAATTTAACATCTTGTTATTTAGCATTAATAAATATAATAAATGTTGAATGAGCGAACTTTCTTCTAAAAAGTATTGAGGAGAGTATATAATATCTTGTGGACTTTCAAAAAGCAGTGAAATTCAGAAAACGAAATAAAAAGAGAAATCCTTTGTGTATAATAGAGTTTGCGTACACCACAAACACAGGAGGATTTCCCAT
>Ga0180007_10000112_pt1 | contig 144193 bp, 132 predicted proteins | sample MM_PC_MetaG_FD_121122 | JGI IMG/M metagenome (GOLD analysis project Ga0180007, IMG submission 121122) | Groundwater microbial communities from the Aspo Hard Rock Laboratory (HRL) deep subsurface site, Sweden - MM_PC_MetaG | ecosystem: Environmental > Aquatic > Deep subsurface > Groundwater...
CTGACTCCGTCAATCTTAGTTCGAATCTAAGTCACCCAGCCACCTGTCCCCATCGTCTAGCTCGGTCCAGGACACCGGCCTTTCACGCCGATAACAGGGGTTCAAATCCCCTTGGGGACGCCAAAAGAAATCAGGGCCTTACATTAAAAAATGTAAGGCCTTTTTCTTTTGGTGCGCACCATAACCACTTTTTTTTAAAGCAAATCTTTTTTTTTATAAAAACCCTAACTCTATGCAGAGCAGGAAACTGGCTTTTCGTTTTCCCATGATTTTTTGCTTAACGTCTCTTGATCTCTTCATTGAGTCTTTCCAGCATGTTGGTCGACTTCAGATGCTTGTGATGCCAAAGGAAAGCTTGTAGAAGGACAGGGTTTCCTCACTATTGTCTTACACCCATGATCACACGTGTAACAGGTATCTAACTCCGATATATAAAAAAGCCCTGAAAACCTACTCGCAGGGGTGCACATGACGAACTATCGAACCACCATATTTGTCTTTGCCCTCATTGCCACGATTTTCATTTCTCATAACGCCGAAGCTACCAAACCATCCCAGAGTATCTTGATCGTCCACTCCTACCACCAGGGCTTCCACTGGACTGACAACGTCATGGCAGGAATGCTGGACGTGCTTCAAAAAGAAGCCCCGGATGCGGAGATCCATGCCGAATACCTGGATGCCAAACGCCTTTCCCCAGAGACCCTCAGCCCTCTCTTTGACGAGACCCTGAGGCGCAAATTCCCTAGTACCCTGCCCTCGGTTATCCTTGTCTCTGATGACCCGGCCTTCGATCTCATGCTCACCTTGCGTGAAAAGCACTTCCCTGGCGTTCCGCTTGTTTTTTGCGGCGTGAATAAATTCAATGATGAGCGCATTGCCGGACATGCAGCCGTGACCGGGGTGACGGAAGATTTCAACATTAAGGGGACAGTGGAGATCGCGCTGAAGCTCCATCCAAATGCTAAACACATGGCCGTGATTACCGACTCCACCGAAACAGGCGAGTTCAACCGTCAACGATTTCTCCAAGCGACCCCGGAATTCTCAGGCCGCCTAGACGTGATTAAACTCTTTGGCCTGTCGACAGAGGAACTCTCGTCGCAACTTAAGACGCTCCCCAAGGATTCCTTCATCCTGAATTTATCCTTTTTCCGTGATCGGTTGGGGCAAAGCTATTCCACCAATGAGAGCAACCACATGATTGCCTCACTTTCTGGTTTGCCGGTTTATTCCTGCTGGGATTTTATTTTGGTTGGTGATGTGGTCGGCGGATTGGTAGTGAGTGGACGCCAGCAGGGTGAAGCGTCTGCCTCCATGGCCGCCCAAGTTCTCAAAGGACTACGGGCCGAGGAGATACCCATCCTGCGGACAAGCCCCAATGCGTACATGTTCGACTACAACGTGATGCAGCGCTTCGGGATCAAGGAATCCTCCCTGCCCAAAGGGAGCATCGTCCTCAACCGTCAAGTGTCAATCTGGAAACAGTACGGGGGATGGCTCCTTGGCATTGTGGTGATCGGAGGCTTGCAGGCGTTCTTGATTCTGACTTTGTTGACTCGCGGGAAGAGACTGCGTGCGGGCAATGCTGCGTTGCTGGAAAGCAAGGAGGCTGTCCGCAAGAGTGAGGAAAACTTCAAGGATATTTTCGAATCAACGCTTTCTGGTTACTGGGATTGGAATCTGGTGGACAACACCGAGTACCTCAGCCCGACCTTCAAGAGCATGTTCGGTTATCAGGATCACGAAATGGAGAGTTCGCCGGAAGCCTGGCAGAGGATCATCTTTCCAGAGGACCTACCCGGCGTACTCGAAGTTTTTGACCGCCATGTCAAAAGTCGTGGTCGGGAGCCCTTCTCCAACGAGGTCCGCTATCGGCACAAAGACGGCACCACAGTCTGGGTGATCTGTGCCGGGCGCGTAGTTGAATGGTCCACAGACGGGAAGCCCTTACGCATGATTGGTTGCCACGTGGACATTACTGAGCGCAAGCAGGCGGAGGATTCGTTGCGGGAGAGTGAACTGCACTTACGCACCCTGGCCAATTCGGGTCAGGCGCTCATCTGGACTTCCGGCTCAGACAAACTCTGTAACTACTTCAACCAGCCATGGCTGGACTTCACCGGCCGCAGCCTGGAGCAGGAACTCGGCAACGGCTGGACCGAAGGTGTGCATCCGGACGATTTTCAACGCTGCCTGGACATCTACGTCGCGGCTTTTGATGAGCGCGAGAGCTTCAACATGGAGTACCGCCTGCGCCACCACAGCGGCGAATACCGCTGGATCATTGACCAGGGAACGCCGCGCTACAACACCCAGGGGAAGTTATTGGGCTACGTCGGCCACTGCTTGGACATCAACGACCGTAAGCAGCAGGAGGTGGCCCTAAGAGAGAGCGAGGCACGCTTCCGCCTGCTCTTTGAGAACGCGCCGCTGTCGTATCAGTCCCTGGACGAGCGGGGTTATTTCCTCGATGTGAACAAAAAGTGGCTGGAGACCCTGGGCTATGAACGCGAAGTGGTGATCGGCAAATGGTTCGGAGACTTTCTCGGCCCGGGGTTCAAGGAGCACTTTGACAAGAACTTCCCCATGTTCAAGCAGGCTTGCATCATCGACGGCGTGGAATTCGACATGGTGGCCAGGAACGGACGAATAATCTGCGTGGTGTTCAATGGCCGGGTGCAGCTCGGCCGTGACGGCGAGTTCTTGCGCACTCACTGTATCTTCACCGACATCACTGAGCGCAAGCGTGCCGAGAAAGAGCTGCTTGTAGCCAAGGAGGCGGCCGAAGCCGCAAACCACGCCAAGTCCGCGTTCCTGGCCAACATGAGTCATGAAATCCGCACCCCGCTCAACGGCGTGCTCGGGATGCTCCAGCTCATCCAGACAAGCGAGAATCTCACTGAGGTGGAAATGTATGCCGAGATGGCAATTCGTGCGGGGCAAAGACTAACGAGTTTGCTGGGAGACATCCTCGACCTATCGCGTATTGAAGCGGGCCGCATGCCCATAGCAAGCAACCCCTTCGCTCTGGCCGACATCTTCACGGCCCTGGACGAGACGTTCTCACCCATGAACTACAGCAAAGGCGTGCCTCTGGTAATCAATCCATCCCCAGACATTCCCACTGACGTTGTCGGTGACGACGTACGGGTCCGGCAGATCCTGTTCAACCTCGTTGGCAATGCCATGAAATTTTCCGACCAGGGTGAGGTGCTGGTCGAGGTCTCAACCCTCCTGCCTCATCCGTCAGGCATGGTGCGACTCCTGTTCATCGTCAGCGATACGGGGATTGGCGTCCCCGATGAAAAGATCGACCAGATTTGCGCCCCCTTCACTCAGGTCTCCGAAGACCTCGCGCGCTCGCATCAGGGTGCTGGCCTTGGTTTAGCCATCGTTCGCAAACTTATCGACGCCATGGGCGGGACACTGACTTTTGACAGCACCGAGGGTCAGGGCACCTCGGTGTACCTGATGCTGCCGTTCAGCATTCCTGAGCATGCGGCTATTCCGACCAACCTGGAATCCATTCGTGGTGAGAACATCCCTGTATCGCTACGCCTCCTCCTGGTCGAAGATGATGAGGTATGCAGTGTGAGTGCTCGATTGACGCTAAAGAAGATGGGGCACGACGTCGTCACGGCCAAGAACGGCGCCGAAGCCCTGGAGGCCTTGCAGGAAAATTCCTTCGACTGTGTGCTCATGGATGTCCAGATGCCCATCATGGACGGGCTAGAGGCGACGCGGGGGATCAGGAGCGGCAATTTCGGTGCTCTGGATCCGCAGGTCCCCATCATCGCCATGACCGCTTATGCCATGACCGGGGACCGTGAGAGATTTCTTGAAGCTGGCATGAACGACTACATCGCCAAACCGGTGCAGGTCGCAGAACTCAAGAAGGCGCTGGAGCGGGTGGCCGAGAAGTTGGGGAAGGGAGGAGTGCTGTAGTTTGACGTTTCTGCTTTCCTAACGCCCCTGCCCTGCCAGCGCTTCGGCCATTTCTTGAAGGAGACCCTCTATCTTTACGGGCTTGGCAACATATCCGTTCATGCCGGCGGCCAGGAACTTTTCCTTGTCTCCGTCCATGGCGTAGGCCGTCAGGGCGATGATGGGGACATCCTTCTTTGGGCCGAGGGCAGCGGATTCACGAATTATGCGGGTCGCTTCGATCCCGTCCATGACGGGCATCTGGATGTCCATGAGAATACAGTCGATGTCGTTTGCGGCCAGTATTTCAAAAGCCTGCCTGCCGTTTTCGGCCAGAAACACCTCGTGTCCAGTTTTTTCCAGGAGCTTCTGGGTAGGGAGGCGGTTGGACGGGTCGTCCTCGACCAGGAGCACGCGCAGTCTGTCGCCTGTTCCGGTGAAGGATGTTTCGGCGGCGCTTGATGACGCATCCGCATGTGTCTTGAAGGGCAGGACGACATGCACGCTCGTACCTTTGCCGGGGGTGCTCTCAATGGTGATGGTTCCGTCCATGAGGTCGACCAGCCTTTGCACGATGGACAGGCCCAGTCCTGCGCCCTGATAATTGCGGGTCAAGGAGTTTTCGACCTGCCGGAACGGCTCGAAGATGTCGCGGAGCCTGTCTTCGGCGATGCCGATGCCCGTATCCGTGACGCAAAAATGCACGCGATAGCCGTCTTTCTCATTTGCGGACAAGACCTTGATGTCCATGACGACCCTGCCGCGCTCCGTGAATTTGAGGGCGTTGCCTACCAGATTGAAGAGTACTTGGCGCACCCGCATTTCATCTCCGACCAGGACTTCGGGCATACCCGGGGCAAGCCTGCACTCCAGAGCCACGCCTTTGTTTCTGGCCGTGACTGCGAAAAGCCCGGATACGGAATCGATGAGGTCCTGAATCTGGAAGGGTGCTTTGCGAATCTCCATCTTGCCCGCCTCCACCCGGGAGAGGTCGAGAATGTCCGCCAGAAGTCTGGTCAGGCGGTTGGCGGCCTCTGTGGCCATTTTGATGTAGATGGCCTGTTCGGCGTCAAGCGGGGTGGTCTCCACGAGTTGGAGCATGCCCATGACCCCGTTGATGGGGGTGCGAATCTCATGACTCATGTTGGCCAGAAATTCACTTTTTGCCTGGTTGGCGGACTCTGCTTGCGTCTTTGCCTGGAGCAGAGCTTCTTCAGCCCGTTTTTGCTCCGTGATGTCCCGAAACTCCGTAACCCGAACAGTCGTTTCTTTATATGGGATGTTTCGCGCATCGAGGCGGATGGGGTATTCTTCCCCGTTTTTGCGAAGGCCTAACGCCTCATAGGGGCCTTCGTGCCCGGACAGGATATTGTTCATAACCAAGTCGCGGGATTTTTCGGATATGAGCATGAGGCCGTTCATCCCGATCAGTTCATCGGTGGAATAGCCGGTTATTTCGGACAGCCCCTGATTGCAGTCCAGGATGATGCCCTTGTCGTGAATGGTGATGCCGCCGAAAGAGGCATTGTGCAGGACTTTGAAACGTTCTTCACTTTGCTGGAGTTCTCTTGTCCTCCTTTTCACCTGCAGGCGCAGCATCCAGGACCAAAGGAAAAATCCGAGCAGGAGCAGAAGCAGTGGCACAAGGACCATGGCGAGATTGCGTAGGATAGTGGCAAACGAAGGCGGTTGCGGCTCGTACACGCCCATCCATTTTTCATGGAGGCGACGGTATTCGCCGGAATCCTTGAGAACCTGCAGCCCCTCGCTGAACTGCGCCAGAAGCGCCGCATGCCCATTGGGCACGGCATAGCAGTAATCCAGGGAAAGAAATGAATTTTGGCTCAGTTGCAAATTTGTCCAGCCGCGCGCCTTGATGATGTGCAGAGCGATGATGCGGGGGACCAGCGCGCAGTCATGTTTTCCCTCGGCCAGTTCCCGCAGCGTGTCCTCCGGGTTATCCACGGTGAAAATCTGAGACTCCAGGCCTCGCGCCAACAGATAGTCGTGGATGACGTCTCCTTTCTGGACGACGATGCTCTTGCCTTTGAGATCGCTGAGTGAAACCGGAACAACGTTTTCTCCGCGTCGCACCACGGCCACGTAATTGTTTACCGAGTGAGCCTGGGTGAAGTCGAATTTGCGGTCCCGCTCCACAGAATAGAACATTCCTTGAACAGCATCGATGTCGCCTCGCTCCAGCTCGCGCAGCACATCGACCCAAGGCCCGAGACGGATTTCGACGTCAAGCCCCATCTCCCGGGCAATCATCCGGGTCAGCTCGACATTGAAACCGGCCGGATTTCCCTTTTCGTCCAGATACTCGAACGGAGGATAGCGATGATCACCCCCCACGATGATGCGGCGCTGTCCCGGCAGTTCCAGGGCGGCGAACCATCGGGCGTGGAGACGGCGGAGGGTTCCGTCGGCGACGACAATGGCGAGCCCTTCGTTCAGCAAGGCCAGCATGTCGCTGTCGCCATTTTTGACGGCGAAGCAGAAATCCTGACGAAAGCCCTCAATGGGCTTGTCGACAATCCGCAGGTTCGTAAGTCCGGTTGCAGGAATGAGGCGCAACGCCACAAGGCGTTGCACGACCACTGCATCGTGAAGCCCCTGGGACAACTCGTGCAGGGCTTGTTCAAAGCTGGTCGTGGTGTGGATCAGTATGCCGCGTTCTTCCCGCCGCAGGAATTCCTCGGCGTTGTCGCCGCGCATGACGGCCACCCGCCGTCCCCTGAGATCGGCCAGGCTCTGGATATCTCCCGTCCCGGAGCGCACCACGATGGCCCCGTGCAGGGACATGTAGGGCACGGTGAAATCAAAGACTTCTTCACGCTCGGGCGTACGGCCGACCAGGGGCAGGACCTGCACATCACCCTGTTCCAGCCAGCCCTTGACTTCGCCCCAGGGCCCCGTGCGAAAGGTGACGTCGCGGCCCATGGCGGCCAGGGCGGCACGCAGAAGTTCCACGGAAAAACCGTCTGCGCGGCCCGCTTCATCAACAATGGAAAAAGGCGGGTAATCGATTTCGGCGGCGGAGATGACGGGTGGCGAGGGTTCGGACGCAACGGCAGTTCGCGGCGCGTGCAGGATGAAGATGAGCAGCATGAACGCGAGCAATGCCGCGACGTGTCGCCTGGGTCTGGAGACATGAAGGCCCGAATGGTTCGGATATTCACCCACAAAGAAAATTTGTTCACGCATGCTTTTTTCCGAAACACCTTGGGATATTGGTCATGGTCGTATGACACTGTTGTGGACTACATCCATAAAAATCTCAAGACATACATAAAGATTGGCTGGAGTTTGCCTGCATGTAATACCCCAATTGGGGGCAGTGCTTGAATCTTTTCATCTCGCACGGCATAAATGCACTCTCGTTTTCACCGGAAAACAACCCAAGGCGGATCCGTTTTAAATTTCCCCTTTCACGAGCAGAAAAGGTAGGTTACATATTTTACATCCGGCGGAGTCGCCATGATCGGCCCGGTTCAAGGCAAAGCCCCGGGCGCCCTTGTTGCGGGACGCTCTTTTTCGCGCGACACGCATTAAAAACCCCGTCATACACGTCAGCACGCGTATTCGGAGGCTTCATGTTCGATCGCCTGTTGCATGGTTCCATCAAAAAAAAGCTCGCCATCCTCTTCCTCATGGCGGCACTCCCCGCCATCGTCATCATTGTCTTTGCCGGGCTGGACAACCGGCGCCGGGCGGTCTCCAACGCCGAACAGGAATTGCAGGCTTTTTCCCGCCAACTGGCTGAAACGCAGATACAGACCACTCTGGCCACAAAGGCTTTCCTTGAAGGCCTGGCCATGCTGCCTGAAGTGCGCCAGGCCGACATAGAGGCGTGCAATAGTCTTTTCGCCAACCTGCTCAAAATAAATCCGGGCTACGCGACCCTCCACCTGGTTGACCCAAGCGGAAATCTTGTAGCTTCCGGCAACGCGCGCAAACCTGCGAACTTCGCCCATACGAGGCATTTCAAGGACGCGCTCTCCACAAAGGCCTTTGCCGCCGGCGAATATATCCTCGGTGTGACCCTGCACGTTCCGGTCTTCACCTTTGGGCATCCCGTCCTGAACGGCCGGGGAGAAATCAGCGGCGTCCTGCTGACCTCTATCCGCCTCGACACGTATGGGGACTTGTTCAAACACACCCGCTTCCCGGAAAATTCTTTCGTCGGTGTCTGCGACAGAAACGGAGCACGCCTCTTCCGTTTCCCCGAGGATCCCGAAATGCGCCTGGGAGCCCCCATCAAACAGACGGTCTTCAGACGCGCCGCAGCAGGGGCCCCTGAAGGCTTGCTCCTGGAAAAGGGCACTGACGGAGTGGAGCGCATCGTCGCCTATCAGCAACTGCGCCTGGCCCCGGACAATCCCCCCTACATGTACTTCTTTGTCGGCGCGCCCAGCGCCATGTTCTACGCCAACGCAAAGAGCGGGATGCTGCGCGATTTCAGTATCCTGTTCCTGACCATCGGGCTGACCATGCTGAGCGGCTGGTTTCTCGGCGGCAGGACGGTAGGAATGCGGCTTGAAGAATTGGCCAAGGCCTCAAAACAGATCGGCGAAGGCGACCTCTCGGTCAGAGTGGCGGCTGCGCCCGAAATCACCGAGGTTGACGTGCTCGCCAGCGCATTCAACAAAATGGCCGAATCCCTGACGCAGGACATTGCCAGGCGCACGCTGGCCGAAAAGGCCCTGCTGGAAAGCGAATCCCGGTTTCGCAAACTTTTTGAACAGGTGCCGGCAATCGCCGTCCAAGGGTACGGAATGGACGGCATAGCGCGCTACTGGAACCAGGCCTCGGAAAATCTTTACGGGTATAGTGCGGACGAAGCGATCGGGACAAAACTGACCGACCTGATCATCCCGCCGGAAATACGCAAGGACGTCGAAGCCGCCATGCGTTCCATGGCGGAGACAAGAATCCCCATTCCTGCCAGCGAACTGAGTCTCATGCGCAAGGACGGCTCTCGGGTCGTGGTCTTTTCCAGCCATGCCATTGTCGAAAAGGCCGGAGGCGAGCCCGAGCTCTTTTGTGTGGACATCGACCTGACCAGCAGAAAAGAGGCCGAAGAGGCCCTGCTCAAACTTAAAGAGGCCGCCGAAGCCGCCAACCAGGCCAAGAGTGAATTTCTGGCCAACATGAGCCATGAGATCCGCACCCCCATCAACGGGGTCATGGGCATGCTCCAACTCCTGGAGACCACCCCGCTTGACGCCGAGCAGGCCAGCTACATCCACATGGCCACAGAGGCCACCAACCGCCTGACCAGACTCCTGACGGACATTCTCGATCTCTCCCGGGTGGAAGCGGGCAAGATGGAGATTCGCACAGCACCCTTCCAGATTCAAGACCTCATCGATTCCGTGTCCGGACTTTTTGCCGTCACGGCCAGAAACAAAGGCGTGGCTTTGGAATGCAGGCTTGCCCCGGACATGCCCGAAATTTTGCTCGGGGATGAAATGCGGGTACGCCAGGTGCTCTTCAATCTGGTGGGCAACGCGCTTAAATTCACGCAGAGTGGCAGGGTCGAGATAGAAATCGCGGCCCTGTCCGTAAAGGACGAAGACAGCTGCCGCGTACACTTTTGCGTCACGGATACGGGCATCGGCATCGCCGAAGACAGGCTCCGCGAGATCTTCGAGCCGTTCCGGCAGGTCGAAAACTCCTTCACCCGCAGTTACCAGGGCGCAGGCCTGGGTCTGTCCATCGTGCACCGGCTGGTTGCCATCATGGATGGAACCATCACCATAGAGAGTACCCCCGGCGAAGGCACCAGCGTGCATGTCGTCCTGCCCTTCCGGACACTTAAAGTCGATTCTTCAAACACCGTGTGCGCATCGCCCGACGACAGCGGCACAGGCCTGCGCGTGCTGCTGGTCGAGGACGACCCGTCCAATCGAATTCCCACCCAAAAGCTGCTGGAGAAGGCCGGACACATGGTCATCCTGGCCGAAAACGGCCAGCAGACCATTGATCTGCTGGCGGCAAACGACATCGACTGCATCCTCATGGACATCCAGATGCCCGTCATGAGCGGGGTCGAGGCGACACGTATCATCCGCGGTTCCTCCGCTCTGGGCGCTAAAAAGGACATCCCCATCATTGCCCTGACTGCCTATGCCATGGCCGGAGACAAGGAAGCTTTCCTGGCCGCCGGAATGAACGGATATGTTGCCAAACCGGCGACCCTTGAAGAGATGACACGGGCCCTGCGGGAAGTCATGGCCGTGGCGGGCAACTGGTGACGCCGCGCCCGCGCGATATTCGGACTCCACTTTTGGATTGCCCTAACCGGGCTTCATATTTATGAAACGACCCATGTCAAAAAAATTCCTCACTTCCCTGCGCTCCCGGGCGATTTTCACACTCACGGCGATTTTCATGACCATGGGCGTCGGCTGTGTTCTCATAGTGGGGCTGATCATCACCGAACGCCTCGACACCTTCGAGCGCGACCTGGCCGCCGCCAATATACGCCGCGCGCGGAATGCACTGCAGCAGGACATGCAACGTGTCGACAACCTGCTCAAAGACTGGACGTGGTGGGACGGCATCTATCACTTCATGTCCACGGCCTCGGGGGGTTATACAGAAAGCAACATCACTCCGGATGTGTTCCTCAACCAGGGCCTCAGCGCCATAGTTTTCGTGACCGACAAGGGGGAGATCCTGCATGCCTCGCAGATGTCCCGCGAAGGAGACTCGCTCGGAGTCCCCAGCGAAGCCCTGCTAGGCTATGTCAGACGAATCAGTCTTTCCCATCCCCCCGAGGAGGACCTTTTAAGCGGCACCCCCGAGCTGGTGAACGTCGACGGCTCATTATGGATCGCCGCAAACCGGGCTGTACTGACATCCCAGCAAACCGGACCGGCGCGCGGCCGATTGTGGATGATCCAGAAAATCGATGCTGCATACGTTGAAAAGCTGACCCTGCGCACGGAACTCGCGCTGCAAATCCACGCCACCGAAGACGAAGCGCTGCCACAAGCCATGCGCGTGCTGCAAACCCATCCTCCGGCGTCAGGCGAAGCCCTCGTTGTTCCCGAGCGCAACCTCATCTGGAGCGCCCTGCTTCTTTCCGACGCGGCCGGCGGTCCGCCCATAGCCATCATCGCCAATGCACCCAGAGAGCTGACCATCCTGGCCCGCGCGACAATGAAAACCAGCCTCGCGGTGCTCATTGTGTTAGGAGGTATCGGCTTCCTCAGCGGCTTCGTTTTTCTCGAAAAAAACATCCTGTCCCGTCTGTCGCTGCTCAGCTCGCGTGTCAGAAAGGATGCTCCGGCCGCGCAGTTTTGCAGTCTGGATCAAAACTGCGACGAAATCGACCAGCTCTCGAATCTGGTCGACACAGCCTTCGAGTCCATCCGTGAAAACGAGCGTTTTCTCAAGCAAATCCTGAGCGCGATCAAGGTCGGCGTCATGCTCATCCGCAAGGAAGACAAGATCATCGTCAGCGCGAACCCATATGCGAGCGCCCTGGCCGGACGGTCCGAAAAGGATCTTGTGGGCAAGGTCTGCCATCAGTTCACCTGCGGCGCTGAATTTGGAAAATGCCCGGCCTGCGATCTCGGGCAGAACCTCGACAATTACAAATGCGAGTTTCTCGGTAGTGACGGCAAGCGGATTGATATCCTCAAATCCGTGACCCTCATCACGCGGAACGCTCAGGAATATCTGCTTGAAACATTTTGGGACATCCGCGAGATCGAACGCACGCGACGCCTTCTGGAGGAATCCGAGGAGCGTTACCGCGCGATATTCTTGAACACCGGCACGCCAGGGGTCCTTATCAATGCGGATACGTCCATCGATGTCGCCAACACGGAATTTCTCCATCTGGCCGGGGTCACGCAGGACGACATGCGTCGCAAACCGCACTGGACGCGCTTTTTCCATCCGGACGATGTGCAGAGAATGCTCCGTTACCACACACAACGGCGCCAGGACGAAGCCATTGCGCCCAGAACCTATGAAGCGCGGCTGCTGGACTCTTCGGGAGTGCAGCATCATGTCAAGCTGACCGTGGCCATGATCCCGCGCACACAGCAATCCATCGCGTTTCTGCTCGACATCACTGACATCAAGAACGCAGAATCGAAGCTGCACGAACTCGCCTACACGGATGCCTTGACCGGCCTGCCCAACCGCCTCTCGGCCCTGGAAAGACTGACCGACACCCTGCAAGGCCTCAACCCTGCAAGCTCCAGCCTGGCCGTCCTCCTGCTCGATCTCGATGATTTCAAGATCATAAACGATTCCTGGGGGCACGCGGCCGGAGATATCGTCCTGATGGAGGTGGGTCAACGCCTGCTAAGCGCCCTTGATGCATCGCAAATTCTGGCCCGCCTCGGCGGCGACGAATTCATCGTCGTATCCAGCGCCACGGGCTCTAAAAACGAACATGAACTCCTGTCGCAAAAACTCATAGACACGTTCAGCAGGCCCTTTCAGGTCGGAGATTCCGAAACTTTTCTTGGAGTCAGCGTCGGTATCGCCGTCTTCCCCGAAGACGGCGATACCGCGGGGCAGCTGGTGCGATGCGCGGATCTGGCCATGTATCAGTCGAAATCTTTCGGCAAAAACATGTTCCATTTCCACTCCCCGGAATTGACCCTGAAGGCTCAGCGCCGCGTAGAGATCGAACGGGAATTGCGCGTGGCCCTCGACGCCGGAGAGATTGTCGCCTTCTTCCAGCCGGTCATCGATCTTGGCACCCAGGAAATTGTCGGGGCCGAAGCCCTGGCGCGCTGGCGCAAACCGGACGGCAGCCTTGTATCCCCCATGGTATTCATTCCCGTGGCGGAGCAGACGAACCTCATCACGGACATCGATCTGAACATAATGTCCCAGGCCTGCCGACAGGTCAGGGAATGGGACGAGCACGGATTAGGCGGGCTGCGTATTTCCTGCAACGTCTCCGCTAGGCATTTCCAACGTGGCCACCTGCCCCAGGAAGTACGGGACATCCTTGAAGCGAGCAGGCTTCCTGCCGGGCAACTGACCCTTGAAGTCACCGAGACCGTTTACATGGAAAACATCGACCAGGTCCGCGCCACTCTCGATGCCATCGACAGGCTGGGCGTCTCCATCGCCCTCGACGACTTCGGCACCGGCTATTCATCCTTATCTTACGTGCATACCCTGTCCTTCGACGTCCTGAAGATCGACAGGTCCTTTGTCAAAAACCTGCCCGACCAGTCCGCGCTGGCTCTCATCCGCGCCATGCTCGGCATCGCCGCCAGCCTGGACATCACACCGCTGGCCGAAGGCATCGAGACCCAGGAGCAACTCCTGCTGCTCAAATCACTGGGATGCAAGCTTGGGCAGGGATACCTGTTTTCGCATCCGGTGCCGGCCGCGCAGTTTCAGGAATTGCTCGAAAAGCAGCACAAATCATGATTGCGCCAATGCTTGTGCGGCTATTTCCTAAGACATGAGAGATTGCCTGCAACTTTTGACGCCAAGGCCAAAACTGGATAGATATAGCCTTTGTAGATAAGGGTTTCCCGACCAGCCGCACCCAAAAAACGGAGAAGTTCATGGACCCCACCCGGCTCATCCCTCACGCCCTGCCCATACCGGTGGAATGGGGCTGGTTTTACTTCTTTCAGGTACTCACGTTCATCCTGCACATTCTGGTCATGAACGTCATGCTTGGCGCGTCCGTCATCGCCCTGGTTCACCATCTGCGCGGCAAGGCCGACACGGAAGCCCTGACCAAATCGATTTCCACCAAACTGCCCTTCACCATCGCCTTCGCCGTCAACTTCGGCGTTGCGCCCCTGCTCTTCATGCAGGTCCTGTACGGGCAATTCCTCTACACCAGCAGCGTGCTCATGGCCGTGTATTGGCTGGGTATCGTAGGGCTGGTCATCGTCGCGTACGCAAGCGCCTACATCTATGATTTCCGCTATGTGTCGCTGGGCAGCCTGCGCACGGTCTTCATCGCCGTGACCACCCTGTGCCTCCTGGTCACCGCCTTCATCTTCACCAACAACATGACCTTCATGCTCAGCCCTGCCAACTGGTCAGCATACTTTGACAATCCGTGGGGCACGCAGCTCAACCTGAGCGATCCGACCGTGCTGCCGCGCTACCTGCACTTTGTCGCGTCATCCATCGCAGTGGCGGGTCTGGCGCTGGCCATTTTCTACAGAATAAAAGTCAAGAACGAGCCCACAGCGCAGCGTTGGGTCCGGCACGGCATGAACTGGTACGCCTACACGACCATGGCGCAGATGGCCCTCGGCCTGTGGTTCCTTTCCGCCCTGCCCGACCCCGTCAAAGACCTCCTGCTGGGCGGCTCCCTGCCGCACACCCTGATCTTCGCGTTCAGCGCGAGCCTTGGCATCTTCAGCATCAGCAACGCGCTGAGCTACAATGTAGGCACTTCAACGATCCTGTCTCTGACCACCATAATCCTCATGATCCTCCTGCGCGACATGGTCCGGGACGCCTATCTGGCCCCGTATTTTCAGGTCAGTGACCGCGTCGTCACCGGCCAGTATCTCCCGCTTGTCCTCTTCATCCTGACCCTGGCGGCCGGTCTGTGTGTCATTGCCTGGATGCTCCGCACCGCCGCCACGGACTCGGAGGTGCGCTCATGAATTTTCCAATCTGGGAACTCCACTGGGCCGGCGGCGGACTGCTGATCGCGCTCATCGCCGTCTTTCATGTCTATATCGCCCACTTTGCCGTAGGCGGCGGCCTCTTTCTCGTCCTCACCGAACACCTGGGCTATCGCCAGAAGTCCCCGGCAATCCTTGCTTACACAAAACGCCACACCAAGTTCTTCCTGCTCGTGACCATGGTCCTGGGCGGAATCACAGGGGTGGGCATCTGGTTCATCATCTCGCTGGTCGCGCCTGCGGCCACGAGCCAGATCATCCACACCTTTGTCTTTGCCTGGGCCATCGAATGGGTCTTTTTTCTGGGCGAGATCGTAGCCATCTTCATCTATTTCTACACCTTCGGAAAAATGGGGCGGCGCAACCATCTCATCATCGGCTGGATCTATTTTTTCTTCGGCTGGATGTCGCTCTTCATGATCAACGGCATCATCGGCTTCATGCTGACTCCTGGAGACTGGCTGGAAACCAAAGACTTCTGGGACGGACTCTTCAACCCCTCCTTCTGGCCAGCGCTGGCTTTCAGAACCTTTATCGCCCTCATTCTGGCCGGGCTCTACGGCTTTGTCACCGCCACTTGGGAAAAGGATCCCAAGACCCGCGAAACCCTGGTCCGCTACTGCGCGACCTGGCTGCTGGCGCCCTTCGCCTTTCTGCTCTTGTCGGGGTGGTGGTACGTGAACGTACTGCCCGAAGGGCCGCAGGCCATGGTCCTGGGCGCGAACCCGGAAATCGTCCCATATCTGCAGGGCTTCCTGTGGATATCAGTCATTCTCTTTGCCGGCGGACTGATCATGGCCGTGCGCATGCCGGCCGCCATCAAGCGTCCCATGGCTCTGGTCCTGCTCGTCATCGGCCTACTGTACATGGGCTGCTTTGAAACCATGCGCGAGGCCGGGCGCAGGCCATACCTGATCCACGGCTACATGTATTCCAACGCCATCCTGGTCGGCACCGAAGACGCCATCGCCGCCGAAGGATTTCTGCAGACCTCGGGCTGGCACCAGAACCAGGAGATCACTCCCGAAAACGCCATGGCCGCAGGCCGCGAGATCTTTCGCGGCCAGTGCGCCGCCTGCCACTCCATCGGCGGCCCGCTGCACAACATCAAACGCCGCGCCGCGCAGTTCGGAACCGTGGGCCTCGAAGCCCAAATCGCGGGCATGGGCAAGATATACTCCTACATGCCGCGTTTTGCCGGCACGGCGCAGGAGCGCAAAACCCTGGCCGCCTACATCGTACACGACCTGATCGAATCTCCCGTGGCGGCGCAGCAAGCCCGGCCCCGCCCCGAGATCGAACTTGAAATTCCGGCCTTCAACGCGGATGAAGCAGAGTACGTGCTCCTGGCCTGGTGCACGTTGGGTGAAAAATGCATATCCGACAGCGACAGCCGCTTTTCCATTTTGCCCCCGGGCAGCACCCTCATGGCGCAGCTCATCCGGCGCGGCCCCCTGCCCGAGCTTGTGACTGAAAACGTCGAAATCACCTACACGGCCCCGGCGGGTTTCGAAAACCCGGCCAACCATGTGGAGTTCTGGAAATATGCGCCCGCCCTGATCGGCAAGGAATTGCCCCAAAACTTCAGTGCCAAAGGGCTGGGCATGTCCGGCGTAATGAAACTGGGCGACCAGAGCACGGCCTTCGTGGCGGACGGCATCCCGGTGCTGCCCTACATGGATGACGGCACCATCAACCCCTACCCCGTCTTCACCATCGAAGCCAAGGATGCGGCCAGCGGCGAGGTATTGGCCAGCACCAAGGTCGTGGCTCCCGTCTCCACGGAAATCGGTTGCAAGAACTGCCATGGCGGCACATGGCGGTACGAGGGGACCATGGGTATTTCCGTGACCACGGCATCCGATGTCCTGGCCCGACATGACCGGCGGCACAAGACCGCGCTGTTGTCCCAGGCCGAAGCGGGCAAGCCCGTGCTCTGCCAGAGCTGTCACCCCGATCCGCTGCTCAAAGCCAAAGGCAATCCGGAGCTTTTGAATCTCCCGGCCGCCATCCACGGCTTCCACGCCAACTATCTGTCGGACCAACCCGGCGCGGAGCCGTGCCATTCCTGTCACCCCACCGGGCCGGACAGCTACACCTATTGCGCCCGGGGCGCGCACGCAGACAAGGGCCTGACCTGCGTCAACTGCCACGGCACGTTGGAAGACCACGCCCTGACCCTGCTGCGCGGGGAACAAGAGGCGGGCAAGCCCAAGGCCGACCTGCTTATGCGTCACATCAAACCCAGACTGGTCGCCTCTGTCGAAGAAGTCGAACCGCGCACACCGTGGAACGACCAGCCGGATTGCCTGAACTGCCACGTGGACTTCGAACCCCCGCAAGACGCGGAGCCTTCCGCTTTCAACCAGTGGGTGCGCGGACCGGAAGGGCTTTACCGCATGCGCACCGATGACGCGGGACTCATGTGCGAATCGTGCCATGGTTCGACCCACGCCGAATATCCGAGCACAAACGCGTTCCACTCGGAACTCGACACCATCCAGCCGCTACAGTACCAGGGGCACCCCGGACCCATCGGCAGCAAGGGTAACTGCGCCGTCTGCCACACCGAGGACATGGACTACGAATTCCATCATCCCAACATGCTCGGTAAACTCTAACTTACAACACCCGGACCGGGGCAGAATTGCCCCGGTCCGGCCAACTCGCAGATATCAAAATCCTGTTTCCTGCCGGGCAGCCTGCGACGACGACCCTGTACGGCTCCCGCCAACGATTTTTTCAGCCACATCGTCACGGTAACTCCTTAATCCCAGAATTCACTTTACCATCACATGCCCTTGAGCTAGCTTCCACAAAAGGTTTACAAGCCTCCCGTTCCGGCACAGCCCCCTCAACACACGGAGAATCGCATGTCGTATCTGCCCTGTGTGGGCTGTGGCTGGTGCTGTCTGCATGACCAGTGCACGGATTCCTTGCGCCGCCACGGCTATCTGCCCCGCTGTCCCGAGCTTTTCTGGAGCGACGAAGCCCGGCGTTACCTGTGCCGGACCATGCTTGAAGGCGAATCCGGAAACGGAATCCGCCGCAATCAACATACCGGCGGGGGATGCTGCGCTCCCCTCAACTCCTGGCGACAGGACATTCGAAACCGGGACAGATGACCCACATCTTTCGGACGGACCATGACCCAACCCTCTGAAGTCAAAGACAACGCGCCCCTGACAAATAAAGACAACACGTCTCCCCGCCTCATGAGCGGACAATTGACCGTCCTCTCCATCTTGGTGGCCATGGTCCCGATCCTGTGCATCGCGACCCTGGGCTATGTCTTTTACGATGCGGCGTTTCAGGAAAAAACCCACGCGCTCCTGGCGCAAAAAGCGATGAGTTCGGTCCAGAGCCTGGACGACTTTCTCGAAGAAAAAATCTCCAACCTCCGGCAAGAGACAGGCGCAGCGACCATAAAAGAGCTGTCGGACCCCGGCCATCTGCGCGCCCGCCTGCACTCACTGCAAGATGCCTATCAAGGAGTTTTCCTCAGCCTTGACCTTGTTGACGCAAGCGGCACGATCATCGCCGGTACCGCGGACGAAAAATCGCAGCCAAGCCCGGCCAAAGAAGCATGGTTCCCGCAGGCCATAAGCCGCCCTCAATTCGTCAGCAACCTGACCTTGTGCGAGACGTACTGCTTTCTTGCCGTACGCATCACCTCCGACCAGACCGCCTGGCTGCTGCGGGCTCACCTCGATCCGGACCTGATCCAGGAAAAGATCCGCCTCTTCCATCCCGGAGGACCGGGAGGTGCGTTCTTTCTCGACCGCCAGGGCGGATACAGCGCCGCCAGTGGCGCCGAACTGGGCAGCAGGGAGGCCACGCTGCTGCTGGCCCAGCAATTTTTCCCCGAAGGCAGGCCTGTCGTCCTCGAAGCCAAGGACGCAAAAGGCCAGGTCAGTCTTTATGGCTGTGCCCCGCTTCGATCCACAGGTAACATCCTGGCCATCCATCAGCCCAAGGATCAGCTGCTGGGGCCCCTGTTCAAGGCCCGCCTGCTGGCCCTGGCCATCATTATCGCCGGTTTCGCCGGCATCGTCGTGACCGCACTGGCTCTGGCCAAACGGACGGAACAGCGCCTGCTCAAAGCCGAAATCGAACTGCAACAGATGCAAAAACACGTCATGGACGCAGGCAAGCTGGCCGCCATCGGTGAACTTGCCGCCGGAGTCGCTCACGAGATCAACAATCCCCTGGCCATCATGATGGAGAACGCGGGCTGGATTCAGGATCTGCTCAAATCGGATGACCCGCACAGTGAAGAGAACACCGAAGAAATCTTCTCATCGCTGCAAACCATCACCACTCAGGGCCATCGCTGCCGTGAGATCACGCACAAGCTGCTGAGTTTCGCGCGCAAGGCCGACAGCACGACAAAGGCTGTACACATCAACTCACTGCTGGATGATATTGCCGGATTTGCTCGGCAGAAGGCCAAATATCGCAACGTGGAAATCAGGCTGAGCCTTGACCCCAACGCGGGAGAGGTCGAGAGTTCGCCCGCGGAAATCCAGCAGATCATCCTTAACCTCGTCAACAACGCCATCGACGCCATCGAGCACGACAACGGACTGGTGCACGTGCGTTCCTTCCGCGAGACCAGTTTCGTGCGCATCGATGTCGAGGACAACGGCCAAGGCATCCCCGATGAGATCCTGCCCCAGATTTTCGAGCCGTTCTTCACCACCAAGGCCGCAGGTAAAGGTACGGGCCTTGGCCTGTCCATTTGCCGGGACCTTCTCTCCAAAATGGGCGGCTCCATCAGCGTGGACTCCGCCGCTGGCCACGGGTGTGTTTTTCATGTCCGCTTGCCTGCGAGTTCCCCGAAATGACACGTCCGTCTGACAAGGTGGAGCCATCCTCTCAATTTGACTCCATAATTTTCTCTCTGTAAGATCTTTTCGCTACTGACAAACTCTCACCGTGGAGCCCCAATGCCCAAGGATAATCCCAAGAACAGCGAGCCCGCCAGCCACGGCGAACTCATCGACATCCTGATCAAAGAAGGGTTACTCTCGGAAAAACAGGCGCTCCATGCCGCGCGACTGCGCACAAAACTCGTCCGTCCCAAGCCTCTGCTCGAAATCGTCAAGGAACTCGGGTACGTTACCGCCGAACAGGTCACCGCAGCCATCCGCAAGAACAAGCTGTCGATGCGCATCGGAAGTTTGCTGCTGGAACTCGGACTGATCAGCGAGGCAGACCTTGAAGCCGCTTTTCAGATCCAGCGCACGAGCAAGACCCCGCAAAAACTCGGCGAAGTCCTCGTCAACAACAATTTCATCAAGGAATTCAAGCTTCTGGAAGCGCTCTCCATGCAGCTTGGCTACCCCTTTGTCGATCCCAGATTTACGAACGTCGACATCTCCCTTCTGCATCAGATTCCGATCACGTACAGAAACAAGGCGACCTATATCCCCATTGAACGGCAGGAACACCAAGTTGTCGTGGCTTTCGCCAATGTTCTGGATATGGACGACCAGCAGGAGGCGCGCACCATCTTTCCCGAAGGGATCCTGCCGGCCATCGCCACGCGAGAATCCATCGTCGAGACCTACCAGCGCTTCGAGCGCGGAGCACAGACCAAGGAATCCGTTGACGACGATTCGGCCTCGGGCATCGTCGAACGCATCATCCTCGACGCCATTGACCTCGACGTCAGCGACATCCACATGGAGCCCCTGCCGGACCGCCTGCGCATCCGCTTCCGCCGCGACGGGGTGCTTGAACCCTACAAAGACTTCCCGCGCGAGATAATCCCCAACATCTCAAGCCGCATCAAGATCATGTGCAAGGCGGATATCGCCGAAAAGCGCCGTCACCAGGGCGGGCGCATCCTGTTCGAATACCCCGGCGGCGAGCTCGACATGCGCGCCTCCTTTTACGTGACCATCCACGGCGAAGCCATCGTGCTGCGGCTGCTGAACCGACAAGGCAACCTCATCGACATCGCAAGCGTCGGGATGTACCCGAAGATTCTCAAGCGTTTCCTCGACGGGGCGCTGTCCAGGCCCAGCGGCGTAGTGATCATCACCGGTCCCACCGGGTCGGGCAAGACGACCACAGTCTACAGCTGCATCCACCACCTGAACACGCCGCTTCTGTCCATCATCACGGCCGAAGAACCCGTCGAATACGTCATACCGGGCATCTCCCAGTGCTCCATCGACCCCAAGATCAACCTGACCTTCGAGGAGACTCTGCGCCACATCGTGCGCCAGGACCCAGACGTCATCCTGATCGGTGAAATCCGCGACAATTATTCGGCCGAAGTGGCCGTGCAGGCGGCCCTGACCGGACACAAGGTCCTGACCACCTTCCACACCGAAGACTCCATCGGCGGTCTGATCCGACTCATGAACATGGACATCGAAGCATTCCTCATCTCCTCCACCGTGGTCAGCGTGGTCGCGCAGCGTCTGCTCCGGCGCATCTGCCCGGAGTGCTCCCAGCCGTACAAACCAAGCCCCGGCGAACTGCAGCTCTTCGGCTACACGCAGGCCACGATCCAGGGCTCGAATTTTCGCAAGGGCACGGGCTGCGCCCACTGCCGCTACACGGGGTACCGAGGCCGCATCGCGGTGTTCGAACTGCTCATTCTCGATGAAATGGTCCGTGCCGCCATCCTGGAGCGGCGGACCAGCTTCGACATCCGCAAGATCGCCCTGGAGAGCGCAGGGCTTGTGACCTTGTTCGAGGAAGGTCTGGCCAAGGCCGCCGAAGGCCTGACCACTCTGGAAGAAGTCATGCGCTGCCTGCCCCTTGTTCTGAAACCACGCCCACTGGAAGAAACCCGCCGCCTGCTCGGAGTCTAGCAATGAACGAGGCCAAGTCTTTTATCGAAATCCTGAAAGAGCATGTGAACTCGGACAAGGCGCAGCTCCCGCCTTTCAATCGCACCGGTCTTGCCATCCAGCAGGAAATGGCCAAGCCGGATCCGGATATGCAAGCCATAGAAAAACAGATTCTGCGGGACCCGGCCGTGGCCGGCCAGCTCCTCAAGGTGGCCAATTCGTCCTTTTACCGGGGCATGATCGAAGTGACCACGGTCAGAAACGCCATGGTCCGCCTTGGCCTGGCCGAAGTCTCCAACCTGGTCACCCTGCTGACCCAGAAGCAATCCTTCACTACCCCGGACCCCTTCATTCGCGAATACATGGATCAGCTCTGGATTCACTCCGTGGCCTGCGCCCTTGGCGCCAAATGGATCGCCAAGGAATGCAGACTGCCAAGCAAGATGAACGAAGCCTTTTTCGCAGGGCTCCTGCACGACATCGGCAAAGCCTTTTTGCTCATGGCCATTGCCGACCTGAAAAAAAGCGGACAGCTGGGCGAGGACGTTCCGCAGTCCTTTATCGAAGAAGTCCTCGAAACCCAGCACCAAAGCATCGGGGCGCAACTGCTCAAGAAATGGAACCTGCCGGAGATCTATTGCACGGTGGCCGAGCATCACCACGACGAAAGCGTGGACGGCCAGGACGTCGTTCTGCTCATAGTCAGCCTGGCCAACAAGGTTCTGGCCAAGGCCGGAATCGGGATCATGCATACTCCGGACATCGACCTGGCGACCAGCCCCGAAGCGATTCAACTGGACCTCTCCGAGATCAAGGTCGCCGAACTGGAACTGACCATGGAAGATTACGTGGAATTTGTCGGGGAAGTGGGCTGAGTTACTTGGCGGATCTATACCGCTTGTCCGTTTGAAAACAGCAGGGGCCGGTTCAAGCGAACCGGCCCCTGCTGTTTTCATGTCACGAAATCACCATCCGCCCCCGCCGCCTCCGCCGCCCCCGCCGCCGGACGAGCCGCCCCCGCCCATGCCCGAGGAACTGCCCGGCGCAGATGAGGCCGAGGACACGGCAGACTGCATGCCGCTCCCCAGGCTTGACGCGAAAACGCCTGGGTGCATGCGGTTCCAGTGACGGCCCTCATACCAGCCAGGCTCGTATCCTGCCTGATCCAGCAGGCGCGCGAACCTTTCGCCCCACTGGTTTTCAACGCCCAGCGCCATGGCGTAGGGCAGGAACTTCTCAAACAGCTCGGGAGTCTCATCCGGAGGATGAATGAAATTAAGCCGATCCTCCTCGGCCACGGAAAGATAGAGCTTAAAGCCTTCGATCTCGTCCAAAGTCTGACGCCCGATGCGCGTTGGCGCCTTCAGGAGTTCATAGAAAAGCGCGTTCATGGCGATCATGACCCCAAACCCGAACATGACCGCGAACCCAAGCTGGCTGGAGAGAAACCACAGTCCTGCCGCCTCGCCAGCCAGAAAAGGTATCGAGAAGACGGACAGCACAAGGGCCGAGGCCTTGCCCCGAACGCCCCTGCCCTGCCACGCGGTGCCGATCTGGCGCACCAGCGTGAAACAACCGAACGTCCAGAACGTCAGCCACACGCAAAGGAAGAGCGCCTCGGGAGGAATAGAAGCTGCCCAGACCATGCCCGCCACTGAGGCCAAGGTGATGGCCAACCCCGGCGCAAGCCAGCCCGTGTTGGACAGGACGTAATTGGAGGACAGCTCCCTCTTCAGTTTATCCTCTATGGCCTGCCGGGCGCCTCTGACCACCTTGTGGTTCACATTCTTGAGTTCGATGCTGGTTCCGGCCTTGCGCAATTCGTCCCAGGCCGCCCGCTCGCCCATGGAGAGGCTGGCCGGGGCCTGGTCGGCCAAGGTCAGGTGCATCTTCGCGTTTTCGCCGATCTTCAGCGCCCCCTTGACCGCCATGTTGACCACGGCCGCGGTAAAGGCCCCGTTGTCGAATTTCATGAGCCACAACATGCGGACCATGGCCGGAGAAAATCCGTGCGGCGGCGCAAAACGGGGTATGATCACGCCCTTGGCCGGATCGCGGCCGACCCTCATCCAGGCCAGGACATAATAGATGACAAGCAAGGCGGTCCCGATGCCCACGGGAAGCACGCCCCCTCCCCTGGCCAAGACCTGAGCGGCCTGTTCCGAAACCGGGGGCGGGGTCACGAAACCCTTGGGCCAGGATACCGCGATGGTCAGCCCTTCGCCGGGGGCATACGGACGCGACGAAACAAACGTCACCTCCTGCTGCCCGCTGGCGGGAAAAGCGCGGCTGTCCGTGCTGCCCATGGGTCCTTCGTAGGCCACTGCCTCAAGGGCCCGGGCCTCGCCCGGCAGACGCACCTCGCAGCGAACCTGGTCAAAGGGCAACCGCCAGCCATTGCCGTTCACGTTCCAATAGAGCTCGTCGTGTTCGTCGAAAAAACCCAGCTGCCTGGTGGTGCGGTATATGAGGGTGTAGGAATAGCGGCCCGGCTGCAAAATGACATCTTTACTGCCGACATAGATGGCCACCCCGTTGGACATGTCCTCGGTGTGATAGGGCTCTGTCACGCCGTCGCGTTTCACGTCCAGAAGCGTGAACCCGACACGCACCCGGCTCCCGTCGCGCCCGGTGTAGAGCGTCGGGAACTCGCGCACGATTCCGCGTTTGATCTGCTCCCCCGTGGCCTGGACCGTGATCGTCTCGGTCACCACCATGGACCCGTCCGGGTCAATGAGGATCAGGGAGGAAAAATCGAGGATTCGCTCGCTCTCGGCCAGCAGGGGCGCGCAGAAAAGCAGCGTGAACAGCGCGGCCAGAAATATGCGGATACGGATGCCCGCCATCCTAGAATTCCACCTTGGGCACGGCCCGCTCGGCCGGACTTTCGAGCTCGAAGAATTCCGCCTTTTCAAAGCCGAAGCGTCCGGCGACCAGGTTGGACGGAAACGACTCCACCGCGATGTTCAGATTGCGCACCGCCCCGTTGTAATAACGCCGGGCCAGTTGGATCTGTTCCTCGATCTCGCCCAGGGACGCCTGCAACTGCGCAAAATTGGCGTTGGCTTTGAGGTCCGGATAGCTTTCGGCCAGGGCGAAGAGCTTGCCCAGTGCCGCCCCCAGAAGTCCCTGCGCCTGGGCCGTATCGCCCACGCCCTGGGCATTCTGGGCCAGGCCGCGCAGCCGGATGACCTCTTCCAGGGTGCCCTTTTCGTGCGCGGCGTACCCCTTTACCGTGGACACGAGGTTGGGAATCAGGTCCGTGCGTCGCTTGAGCTGCACGTCGATCCCGCTCCAGGCCTCCTGCACCATGTTGCGCATGCGCACCAGGCCGTTGTAGAGCAGGATGGCCCACAGCAAAATGGCGACCGCCAAGGCGAGCAAGACAAGAAAAGCGATCATGATTCCTCCAGGGCAAAATGTTTGTGCCTCACCATGTAGAACAAAGCCCGTTCGTTGAAAAGCCGGGCCTTGCTTTTTAAGCCGGTCCTTGCCAGATCATGGGTTCCAAAACACATTTCTTCACGCGCACGAGGTTCTCATGTCCAACCCCAAAAACTGGATCATCGCCCTGCTCCTTCTGGTCATCGCGGGCCAGACATGGCTGCTCAAAGACCGCTTCTCAAGCGACGAACCGCAAGCCCTGACCGTAAGCGGGGTCAGCCTCGACAGCGCCATGCGCACCACCCTGGCCGTAGAGTTCGACCAACCCGTCCCGGACGCCGTACGCGCGCAGGCAGCCCCGGCCAGCATTGAGCCCGCAGCCGAGGGGCAATGGGTCTGGACCAACCCCTATACCTTGAAATTCCTGGCCCAGACGCCCCTGCCGCTCGACATGCAGTACTCCCTGACCCTGAGCCCGGAGGTCTTTCCGGACAAGCTCCTGCGTGCCGAGCGCAGCAGACTGATCCGCACCGGCAGCTTTGCCGTGCAGGAACTGACCATAAACGAACTGGCCTCCGACGCCGGACCGGACATGGTCGAACTGGAGGGACGCGTCGTCTTCAACGCGCCCGTGGACCCGGAGAAGCTGCTGGCCGCCATGCGCCTGAGCGAAGCAAATGGCGACGCCGTCGAACTTTCGCTCCTGACCCAGTGGCGTGCGACCAGCTTCGGTTTTCGCAGCGCGCCCGTGCGCAAGGATTCGAATGGCCGCATCCTGACCCTGCGACTGGCTCCGGAGCTGACCGTGGCCGAAAAGAGCTTGGCCCTTGGGCAGGAATTCAAGCGGGACATCGAGCTTCGCCTGGATCCGGTGCTGCGCATCGTTGCCGTCAGTCCCCAGGCCGACAAGGACCTTTCGCGCATCAACCTTGAATTTTCCGCGCCTGTGAGCGCCGCCGCCATTCGCGAACTGCTGCGTATCGAGCCCGAAGCCCGGATTTCGGTCTCGGCCCACGGCAAGACCGCCTCCCTGAACGGCAAACTCGAACCCGGAGCCACCTATACAGTCCGCATCGCCAAGGGCCTTGCGGCCGAAGACAAAGCCGTACTTGAAGCCCCTTTCGAGCAAACCCTGCGCATGCCGGACCTCCCGCCCAGCGTGGACTTTTCATCCGAGGGCATGTTCCTGCCGCGCCAGGGGCAAGGGTTGCTTGGAGTCGAATACGTCAACGCCGACGCGGTGGAACTGACCGTAAGCCGGGTTTTCCCCAACAACTTGAGCGTCCTCTTCCAGGATTACGGCTACTCCATCTTCGACAGCACCGCCGCCCGGGATTCAGTGCCATATCATCTGGGCAGCGAAATTCACCGCGAGACCATAAGCGTAACCTCCCCGCCGAACACGGTGCAGGAGCGAACCGTGTCCATGTCCGAGCTTATCCCCGACCAGCGCCCGGGACTGTACAAGCTTGGTCTGAGCCTACCCGCGGACTACCGCGGCGCCACGCGCTGGGTGCTGCGCACGGACATTGGCCTCGTGGCCAAACAGGACGCAGCGGGCTTTTTGGTCTGGGCCAATTCCCTGGGGGATCTGCGCGCTCTGGACGGCGTGGAACTGACGCTTTTGAGCTTCAAGAACCAGGTACTGGGCACCACCCGCACCAACTCGGACGGCCTGGCCCGCATCCCCTACTCCGGGAACGAGGGGGAACTGGGCTCCCCGGCCATGATCCTGGCCAGGCACGGAGGGGATTTCAGTTTCATCTTTCTGGACCGTTTCCGCATCGACACCACGGGGCTCGATGTCAGCGGCACCTCGATCAGCCAGACCGGCCTGCAGGCCTACCTTTACGGCAAGCGCGACATCTACCGCCCCGGCGAAACCCTGGACGGCGCGATACTGGTGCGCGACGGCCGCATCGGCACGCCCCCCGACCTGCCCATAACCGTTGAACAACGCGACCCCGAAGGCCGCCTGCTGCGCACCATGAACCTGGTCCTGGACCGGGGCATGGCCGGTTTCAGCCTGGACATCCCGGACTGGTCCCTGACCGGAAACTATTTTCTGCAAGCCATGAGCGGCGGTCAGGTCATCGGCTCCTATGCCTATCAGGTCGAAGAATTCATCCCCGACCGCCTCAGTGTGGAGATCGCATCCGCCGAGACCGGGGGCAAACCCGGCCAGAGCCTGCCCTTTGAGGTGATCTCGCGCTATCTCTTCGGCCCGCCGGCCTCGAATCTGGCCGTTTCGGTCAAGGCACGGCTGCTGGCCGCCGATTTCTCACCCAAGGGTTTTGAAGCCTACAGCTTCGGCGATCCGGGCAAAAACTTCGAGCCTCTACCGCTCCTGACCACGGATGGACGTCTCGACGCCGACGGACGGGCCGCCTTCGGGGTGGAAATCCCAAAGGATCTGACCCCGCCGCTGGCGCTCTGGGCCGAGTTCACCGGCCGTGTGCGCGAACAGGGCGGACGCGGCGTGACCGCCAGAAAACGCATCCCGGTGCACGCCTACGCCTTGTATCCCGGCATCAAACGGCCAGGGTCCATGGAGCTTGAGCCGCGCAAACGGGCGGTGTTCGAGTTCGTGACGTTAAGCCCCGAGGGCAAGAGAATCGCACATCCTGAGCTCATCGCGACCCTGTTCCAGGATCAGTGGCAGACGGTCATGCGCCGCACGCAGTCCGGGTTCAACTACGAATCGGTGCGAAGCCCCGTGGAAGTCTCGACGCAGCGCGTGACCGCGGGCGACGGCGCGGGCTCCTTCTCCGTAACGCCGCCGGATTACGGGTCGTACCGCGTGCGCCTCAGCGACCCCAAGAGCGGGGCGGCCTCGGAACTGGAGTTCTACTGCGGTGGCTGGGGCTACTCGCCCTGGGCGGTCAAGAACCCGGCCCGACTGGAACTGATCCCGGACAAGGAAGGCTACCAAGCCGGCGAGACGGCCTCCATCCAGATACGCTCGCCCTTTGCGGGCAAGGCGCTGATCACGGTTGAAGGATCAAAAGTGGAGCACCTTGAAGTCGTCGAATTACTTGGGAACACGGGCCAGATCCGCATCCCGGTGCGTGAGCAGTGGCAGCCCAATGTGCATCTCACGGCCACCCTGATCCGCCGGGCCACGGACATCGCCCCCGGCAGCGCAGGGCGCGCCTTCGGGGCCACGCCCATTTTCGTGGACAGCCTCTCCAATCGCATGGCCTTGCAGGTTGACGCCCCGGACGAGGTCCGCCCGCAGACCGACCTTGCAATCCGGGTCCAGGCAGAGCCTCGCGCCCGGGTGACCGTGGCCGTGGTCGACGAGGGCATCATGCAACTGGCCGGGGGTAAAAATCCGGATCCCTTTGCTCATTTCTACGCCCCGCGCGCCCTGGATGTAATCAGCTACGACAACTTCGCCTTCATGTTCCCGCACGTGGGCGCGGCCAGGCCCCTGGCCGGAGGCGGCGACGACCTGGGCGGGGCCTCGTCCTTCATGCGCACCGAAGGCATCCGCCGCGTCAAACCCGTGACCTTCTGGTCCGGCGTGCTCGACGCCGACCAAAGCGGAACCCTCACTCACAGCGTACGCCTGCCCGATTTCCAGGGGGCGCTGCGCATTGTCGCCGTCGGCAACCAGGGCAAAAGCTTCGGCACGGGCACAGCCATGACCCGCGTGCGCACGCCCCTGGTCCTGACTCCGACCCTGCCCCGCTTCCTGGCGCTAGGCGACGAGATTGAGATCCCCCTGACCCTGCGCAACGACACCCCTTCGGCCGGATCGTTCCGCATCAGCGCCAGCATCACCGGCCCGGCAACGCTTGGCGCCATGCCCGCCTCCCTGACGCTGGAACCCGGGCGGGAAGACACCGTCTATCTGCCCCTGCGCTGCGGCATGGAGGAAGGCAAAGTCACGCTGTCCTTCACCGCCACAGGAGACGGCGAGACCGCCACGGCCGGAGAGGAACTCGATCAGCGCTCACCTTTGCCCGTAACCCGGACCATGGAGAGCACGGTCCTTGACGCGGCTTCTGGTCAAATCTCCGCAGCGCTGCCGAACACGTTCCTGCCGGGATCGCTCAAACGCACGGTGCGGCTCTCCACCCGCCCGCTGCTGCGCTACTCCGGGCACCTTGAGAACCTGCTCGGCTACCCGTACGGCTGCGCCGAGCAGACCGTATCCAAGGCCTTCCCGCTGCTGCACTTCGGAGCCCTGGCCCGAGAACTGGCGCCGGGACGCTTCAACACCACCGGCCCGGCCGGACTGGTGCAAGCGGCCATCCGCCGCCTGCAGACCATGCAGACCGGGCAGGGCGGCTACGCCTTCTGGCCCGGAGACACCGAGCCCGACCCATGGGTTTCGGCCTATGTCTGCCACTTCCTGCTGGAGGCCCAACTGGCCGGACACACCATCCCCGAGCGCATGCTTGAAAGCGCATTTTATTATCTTGAATCACTGGCCAATCCCGAAGCAGGGAGCTCGGCGCAAAAGATCGAACAGGCCGCCTACGCGCTCTATGTTCTGGCTCTGGGAAAAAAATCCAACCTGGGCAGCCAGGACTACCTGCGCACGACCTTTGAAAAATCCTACAGCGGCGTGGCGCGGACCCTGCTGGCCGGGGCCTATCTGGAGACGAGCAACCAGGCCGCGGGCTTCACGCTGCTGCACGCAGCCCCGGCCATCGACGACAAACGCCGGGAAAGCGGCGGCAACCTGGGTTCGGGCCTGCGCGACAGGGCGCTCATCGCGCTCATTCTGCTCAAAAGCGTGCCAGACGATCCGCGTCTGCCGGAACTCATGACCCGCCTTGGGGCGGAGCTTGGCCATGGCGGATGGCATTCGACCCAGGAGACAAGCCTGGCCTTCATGGCTCTGGGAAAATATCTGGCCGCCCTGGACGACAGCCGACCCTTCGCGGGCACGCTGACCTGGCCTGACGGGGCTCAGGTTTTCGATGAGACAAAGCTCTTCATGCGCGAAAATATCCAGACCACAGGCGCGCTGACCCTGGAAAAATCGCCTGCGGACCGGGCCGTCTTCACCACCGTGCTGACCTCGGCCACGCCCAAGGCTGATTCCCATATCCCGAGCAGTCAGGGGCTTGAAGTCGAGCAGACGCTGCTGCGCGAAAACGGGCTGCCCCTGGAGGGGGACAGCGTCAGCCAGGGGGATCTGGTGATCATGCGCACCAGGGTGCGCAGCACCTCCGGACCTATCGACAACGTGGTCGTGCAGAGTTTGCTGCCTGCGGGTCTGGAAGTGGAAAACCCGCGTCTGGCGACCACGGAGCGGCTCGACTGGATGGAGGAAGGGGCGACGCTTGAAGGCCATCAGGATCTGCGTGACGACCGCATCCTTGTCTTCACCACCCTTGATGGAAACGGCTGGAAGACTCGCTTCAGCGTGCTCAGGGCCGTAACTCCGGGGCGCTTCACGTTTCCACCGGTGCAGGCCGAGGCCATGTACCATCCCGGCCTGCGCGCCGGCGGGGAGCTGGGGGCCGTCACCGTCACGAGGGAAACGCCGGCCCCATGAACAGACTCCGCAGGATCGCGGCGACCCCACCGCGCAAGGCCGCCGCGATCCTCCTTTTGACCCTGGGGCTTGCGGCCTGCGTGGGACTGCTCCTGGACCGCCTCTTCCCCTTTCCCGTGCAGCGCCTTGAGGCCCCGGCCGCCACCCGCGTTCTGGACCGGGACGGCAAACCCTTGCGTTTTTTCCTGGCCTCCGACGGGATGTGGCGGTTCCCCCTGGCCTTGAGTGAAATCTCCCCCGACCTGACTGCAGCCCTGATCGATTCCGAGGACCGCCATTTCCTCCTTCATCCGGGCATCAACCCGCTGTCCGTATTACGCGCGCTGTGGGTCAATGCCCGGCACGGACGGGTCATAAGCGGAGCCTCGACCATCCCCATGCAGGTTGCCCGCCTGGCCGACCCGCGCCCGCGCACCCTCAGGGCCAAGGCCATAGAGGCGCTGCGCGCCCTGCAGCTGTGCTGGCATTATCCCAAGGAAAAAATTCTGCTGTGGTACGTCAATCTGGCTCCCTTCGGCTCCAACATGGTCGGAGTCGGAGCCGCCGCCTGGTATTATTTTGGCAAGTCCCCGGACACCCTCTCCCTCGGAGAGATCGCCCTGCTGTCTGTCCTGCCGCGCTCGCCGACCCGTTATAACCCACTCAGCAATCCTAAGCGTGCGCGCGAGGTCCGCGACCGGGTCCTGGACCGCTTTGCCGCGCATGGCGTCTTCGACCCGGCCCGTATCACTGAAAGCAAGACCCGCCCGCTTCTTGCCCGCCGCGCCGCCGTGCCGCAGGGCGCGCCGCACTTCAGCCGCTGGGTACGTTCGCGTCTGCCCGAAACGCCCGTAATCAGGAGCAGCCTGGACAGACGCGCGCAAGACATCGTCGAGGCTCTCTTGGGTGGCCGCATGGATGTCCTGCGCCGCCAGGCCATCGGCAACGCGGCAGCAGTGGTGCTCGACATAAAAAGCCGCGAGATCCTGGCCTACGCCGGTTCGGCGGATTTCTGGGATGATTCCCGGCAGGGACAGGTCGACAACGCCCTGTCCAGACGTTCACCCGGATCGACGTTGAAACCCTTCCTCTACGCCCTGACCTTTGACCAGGGGCATCTCGTGCCCGGCTCCATGCTCCTTGACGTGCCCACGGATTTCGCGGGCTACGTCCCGGAAAACTACGGCCAGAATTTTCAGGGCCTCGTCAGCGCGCGCACGGCCCTGGCCACCTCCCTCAATGTTCCGGCCGCGCGCCTGCTGACCCGCTGCGGGCTTGTGCCCTTCCACGAACTGCTGCGCCGCGGCGGCCTCTCCACCCTGGACAGACCGGCCAGTCACTACGGATTGTCCATGGCCTTGGGCGGCTGTGAGGTGCGGCTCCTGGAACTGACCAACCTTTACGCCACCCTGGCCGACGCAGGGGTGTACAGAGTCGTCCGCCCCCTGACCGGAGGTAAAGACGAATACGCCAAGGGCGTGCAGCTTTTCTCCCCCGAAGCCTCGGCCATGATCCTTGGCATCCTGGCCACGACCAGAAGGCCCGACCTGCCCGACGCCTGGGAATTCACCCTTTCCGCCCCCAAGGTGGCCTGGAAGACCGGGACATCCTTCGGACACCGCGACGCCTGGGCCGTGGGCGTCAGCCGCGACCTGGCCATCGGGGTCTGGGTCGGCAACCCCGACGGCTCGCAGTGCACGAACATCTCCGGAGCGCGCCACGCCGGTCCCCTGCTTTTTGATCTTTTCCGGGCACTCTCTCCCCGCACAACGCAGCTGCCCTCTTTTCCCACGCCCGCGCTGCAACGGGTCCAGCTCTGCGCCGTCAGCGGAGAACGCCCCGGCCCTGGCTGCCCGCTCACCACGACCACGGCCATCGCCGGGGTGACGAGGCTCCCGGTCTGCGGCATGCACAGACCGATCTTCGTGAATCCTGACACAGGCCTGCGCCTGCACGGAGACTGCCTGCTCATAAAGGAGTCAAAAGAAGAGGCTGCGCTGGTCTGGCCGGCCGAACTGGTGGCCTTTCGCCGCGCCCAGGGTTTGAGCCTGCCGGGCCTGCCCGGCATTGACCCGGATTGTCCGGACGTGCCGGAGGAAGGCGGCCCGGTCATCCAGTCTCCTTCAGCGACTACGCCGTACCATGTCCGCATAGGCGAGCCACCGCAGTTTCAACGCCTGTCCTTGTCCGCGGCCGGAGCAGCGGGCGCTTCAATACACTACTGGTATGTGGATGGCCGCCATGTGGGCCGGACCGCACCCGAAACACCCTGCTTCATCCCTTTGGAGCGCGGGGTGCACGAGGTCATCGTCACCGATGACCAGGGCCGCAGCGCCCGCACGACCTTCACGGTGCACGCCTGGACCGACGACGCCCTTGGCAGCCGGGTTCAGCCCTGATAGGCAACCGTGATTCCGGAGGGCTCATGGCCATCAAGCTGCATCTCGTCTTTCAGGACCGCGTCGGCATCGTCGCCGACCTGTCCCGCCGCATCGCCGACCGCATGTTCAACATCGTGGCCATGGAAGTGGATCGCGTGGACGAGCTGGCCCATGTCTACGTGGAAGCCGAAGACCGCAGAAGCGAGGGAACTCCATCGGACCTGCCGCAAGCCCTAAGCGACATCCCCGGCCTGCTCACCTCCCGGGCCATAGACACCCTGCCGCAGGAAGAGCAGGCGCGGCGGCTGCGCGTGGTCCTGGACAACATCGCCGACGGGGTCGTGGCCGTGGATGCTGCCGGCTTGGTCACGACCATCAACGCCTCCGCCTGCCAGATCCTGAGCCTGGATCAGGACAGCGTGACCGGCACGGACGTGCGCGAACTGGGCCTTGGCGACACGGCCATCCTGGACAGCCTGGCCGGACTGGAAAGCCCCGATGTGAAGCGCACCCTGGTCACGCCTTCGGGACGCTTCCAGTATTTCGCCACCTGCCGCCCCATCCGCGATGCCGAAGGACATATCATCGGGGCGGTGGAAATAGCCAAGGACATGCAGGAAATCCGCATGCTGGCGCGGAGCCTTTCCGAACCAGCCCAGATCAGCTTTTCGGACATCGTGGGGCAGAACCAGAACATCAACAACCTCATCGGCTACGCCCAGCTCATCGCAGCCACGGATTCCATCGTCTGCATCCGGGGCGCATCCGGCACGGGCAAGGAACTCTTCGCCCGGGCCATGCACACGGCAAGCGGACGGTCCGGTCCCTTCGTGCCCATCAATTGCGCGGCCCTGCCCGAACAGCTGCTGGAGAGCGAACTCTTCGGCTACGTGGGCGGAGCCTTCACCGGCGGTCTGAGGGACGGCAAGCCCGGCCTGTTCGAGGTCGCGGGGGAGGGCACGGTCTTTCTGGACGAAATCGGCGACATGCCGCAGCCCTCCCAAGCCAAGATCTTGCGGGTCATGCAGGATCACTGCGTGCGGCGCATCGGGGGCTCGCGGGAAATACCCATCCGGGCGCGGATCATCACCGCCACCAACGGAAATCTGGAGAAAATGGTCGAGGAGGGAACCTTCCGGCAAGACCTGTACTACCGCATCAACGTGCTGCCCATCCATATTCCGCCATTGCAGGAACGCCTGGACGACATCGGCCTCTTGGCGGAGCATTTCCTGTTCACCCTGGCCTCGCGCATGGGGCGGCCGGCCAAGAGCATCACCCCGGAGGGCCTTGCCAAACTGCGCACCCACAGCTGGCCGGGCAATGTGCGCGAGCTCAAGAACGTGGTCGACCGCGCCGCCATCCTCTGCCCGGCGGAAAGCATCGACGAGCGTTTCCTGATCCTGGCCCACGAACTCGGCGACCGCATTCCGGGCCAGACCCGGCAGACCCAGGCTGTCGAACCGGGAAAACCCCTTAGAGAGCAGCTCGACCGCCTGGAAAAGGAAATCCTTGAAAACGTCCTGACCCGAGCCAAAAGCGTACGCCAAGCCGCCCGAACCCTAGGCCTGTCCCACACCGCCATCCTGAATAAGATCAAGAAGCATGGCCTGCGCGTGTCCAGAACCGTGCGCGTCGAGTAGAAGAGACTAGCCGAAGCCACTGAAAACATCCCCAGCAGCACCTCAAGGCCCGTTGTCGTCATGGGTTTGAGGCTCGTCGGCTGTCTGACCGAACCAGGCATCGTTTGTTGAATCGTTGCCCATGCGCTACCTGGATTTTCCGCCCTGCACGCAACGATTCAACTCTACGAGGCCAGAGAGGGAGTTCCGGCGGGTCTCAAACCCATGACGACAACGGGTCGCGTATCTCAAAGAAATTACGATGGTGATTATAAAGAGGAGGAGTAAATCGATTTCAATCCCGAAATCGCGCCGCTTTTTCGCCCATGCGCGAGAGGATCTTCTGCAGGGCCACTCGGGAGATGCCCGAGACGCGGGCGGCCTCGGACACGTTGCCTTTGGTCTGAGCCAGGAGTTCGTGGATGTAGGCCTGGGTAAAGGTCTTGACGGCTTCGCCCTTGGCGATCTTGTAGGCGGCCAGAGGGGCGCGGGGCGCGGCGGGACAGGGCGCGTCCGCCTTCCCCGTGCCCTGGCAGACCAGGCGGACAAGGTTCATGTCCACCCGCTCCATGGCCGCGAAAACGGTCAAGCGCCGTACGAAATTCTGGAGTTCACGCACGTTACCAGGCCATGGCTGGGCGGCCAGCCAATGCATGACCTCCGGATCGACCTCTTTTTCGGCCAGGCCCATTTCGCGGCAGGCCACCCGGAAAAAATGGCCGGCCAGCAGGGGGATGTCTTCGGCTCTTTCGCGCAGTGCCGGCATGGTGATGGAGAGAACGTTGAGGCGGTAGTAGAGATCCTCGCGGAACGTCTTGGCGCGGATGGCCGCCTCGAGATCCTGGTTGGTGGAGGCGATGAGGCGCACGTCGACCTGAAAGGACTTGCTGGAGCCCACGGGCCGGACCTCCCCGTCCTGCAGCACGCGCAACAGTTTGGTCTGGACTGCGAGCGAGATGTCGCCGATCTCGTCGAGATGCATGGAACCCTTGTTGGCGGCGACGAAGAGGCCCTTGTGATCGCGGTCGGCGCCGGTGAACGAGCCCTTCATATAGCCGAAAAGCTCGCTTTCCAGGAGGTTTTCGGGAATGGACGGACAGTTTACCGACAAAAAGGGCTTGGCGGCCCGGCTACCAAGACGGTGGATCATGCGGGCCACCAGTTCCTTGCCCGTGCCCGACTCACCGCGGACGAGCACGGTGTACGCCGACTGGGCCACGGCCGCCACGGTCCGCTTGAGCTGCCGCATGGCCGGACTCTCACCGACAAGCTCGCCGCCAGCCTCCTGCCTGGCCAGGGTTTCGCGCAGCTGGCTGTTCTCCTCCAGCAGACGGCTGCGCTCGAGCCCTTTGCTCACCACCCGAAAGAGCTGCTCGGGTTCGATGGGCTTGGTCAGAAAATCATAGGCCCCGATCCGCAAGGCTTCCACCGCGTTCTCGATGGTCCCGTAAGCGGTCAGGACAACCATGCTCAGACCGGGCTGGACGCCGAGGGCTTTCTTGAGCAGCTGCATGCCGGTCATTTCGGGCATGCGCAGATCCGTTATCATGAGGTGTACGCTCTTTTCGGACAGGACCCGCAAGGCTTCCTTGCCGGTCTGGACGGAGATGACGTCCAGGCCGGGAAAATGCCCGTCGATGAGACGCGCCAGCCCTCTGGCGAAATCCCCTTCGTCGTCGACGACAACGACCCGATTTTCCGTCATCCGGACCGAAGACTTCATATCATTCATATGTTCCTGACCTTAAGGATTCGAGTTCCGGCAGGAAAGCCGGGGGCGCTTGCGGCAGGGTCACGACGAACTTCGCGCCGCCCGTGGCCGATCGTTCCACGTCGACGTCCCCGCCAACATCCCGCACCATACCGTAGACCACAGCCAGTCCCAGTCCCGTGCCCGAGCCAATGGCCTTGGTGGAATAAAAGGGATCGAATATGTGCGGCGCGTCCTGGGCCGACACCCCCGGACCGTTGTCCTCGACGACGATCTTCACGTTTCCGTCCCCGGGCGCGACGCGGACCACGATCTCGCCCTCTTCCTCGCTCACCGCATCCAGGGCGTTGATGACGAGGTTGCTGACGACCTGCTCCAGTTCCCCGATGCCCAGACGCACGTATAGCGGTCCCGAGGGGCTTTCAAGCCCTAGCCGCACATGCTTCTTGGCCGCCTGGACAGAGAAGACGTCGCGCACAGACGCGGCTACGGCGCAGGCGTCGGAGGTCCCAGATCCGGCGGTCTTGGGTCGCGCGAAGTTGAGGAGTTCCTGCAGAACCCGCTGGGCCTGACGCGTGTGCCGCTCAATGATGTCCAGGTCCGCGGCCTGCTGCGGATCGGTGATGGCCTGGCGCAGGAGCCCCGCGTAGCAGAGGATCACGCCCAGGGGGTTGTTGATCTCGTGAGCCAGCCCGGCCGTGAGCTTGCCCACCGTGGCCATCTTCTCGGAATGCCAGACCTGGGCGCGCATGCGCTTTTCCATGGTGGTCTCGCGCACATAAACCACGACGCGATCGGTCCGGGCCTCCTGGCTGTGAACCGGATACATGGACAGGGAAAAGGACCTGCCGCAGTGAAGCTCCACTTCGCGCTGATCCGGTGCTCCCCGGCTGATGGCCTCGAGCATGGGGCAATTGCCGTCGGCGGGGTCGAAAAAGATGGCCAGCATATTCCCATCGGTGCGCTTCCCGCCCGTCAGTTCCGAGGTCAACTGGCGGGCGGCCTGGTTCACCGTCAAGACGCCGCCGTTCGCATCCATGAGCGCGAGCGGATCGGTGATGCCCTCGACAATGGTTTCAAGCACGTTCATCTGCCGCAGCAGGCTGTCGATGGCCGTGAGGTTTTCCGCGGCCGTGCCGAGTTGGCGGCCCAAGGCCAGAAGCACGCACCGATCGTGGCTGGAGGCTTCGGCCTCTGTGCCCCAGTACAGGCACAAAATGCCCTCGGCATTGCCCGAACTCGACTCGACGGGCACAAAAATCTGGGCCCCGGTCTGGATGCAGGAGCTTCCGGTCAGCACATCCACGTAATCATCCGGGAGTTCTGGAGCCCCCAGAGACTCGGGCCAGACGTAGTAATTCTGGGAGGCCATGGTGCATACGTAGGCGATCCCGCGCGCGCCGAAACGTTTGCAGATCTGCGGCAGGGCGAAATTCCACAGTTCAGCGCGGGAGACGCTCTGTCTCATATCCTCGAGCAGCTTGACGAAGAGGCGCACATCGGCCTGCCGGGCCTCGACCTCGCGCGACAGAGCATCGGTGCGTTCATCGACCATGACGCGGAGGTTCTCGGCGTAATCCTGCAACTGCCTACGGGCCTCGAAGAGATGCTCGCCCATCTGCTCCATGCCGTCGACCAGTTCCTCGATCTCGTCGCCCTGCTCAAGCTTGTGCAGCAGCGCCGAGCCTTCGGAATCGGCCATGTTGACCCGAAAAACGTTACTCAACCTCTTGAGATTATTAACGACAAGCACGCGAAACAGCACGTTCGTCGCTGAAAAAAACAGCAAGGCCCCCAAGGCGAAGAAAGCAAAATATGTCAAAATGGTCTGCTGCACCCTTCCTACGCTGCTGTGCACGGAGATGCCTACAAAATCGACGCCTGCGATGGCTCCGAGCTGCTTGCCGAAGCCCCGCTGGCCATACAGGTCGATAAGCTCCCTGGGGGCGTTCTCAGGCTTGCCGTGGCAGTACATGCATCCCTCGTCGAAGCGCACGGGCCGCGCCTTGACGTAGAACTTCTCGCCGTCCATGAACTTGTACCCCTGCCACATGTCCTGCTCGGAATTGGCCCGGAAATAGCGGATCAGGTCACGCTCGTGCTCGTTGGCCTCATAGGCGGGGTTGCGGGCGTCGATGGCCACGCGGCGGTAGATGGTGCCCTCCCGGTCGTCGTTGACCGGAGCCATGATGGTTCTGGAAATGAAAGACGAGGACATGGCCTCGATGACAAACGAGGAGGGCAGGCGTTCATACATGGTCGGCCGCAGCACGTCGCGCACGTAGTGCTGGATGGAGTCCACGTGGGCGAAGATGAGCAGCGCCTTGTCCCGCACCTCCTCCTCGAGGACGTTCTTCATGTGCAGGTAGAAACCCGTCGAGAAGGCAATACCCAGGATGATGGACGCCAAGAGCAGACCAGATATGAATTTTGTCTGTATTTTCGACGGCTTAGGGATATACATAGTCTGTCCTGGAGTGAAGCGACCTCCGACTCTGGCGGTAGGTCCTCGTGGATGCTGCGGGTCGACCCAACTGCGGACGCTCCGGCCTTCGTGCGCGTCCGTCTCTCCCTTAGGATGGAAAGGCGTGCACTATCAAGCTCCCCCGGGCCGCCACCCGGCCTCATCGCCCCGTCGATCCGTCGCCGGGCCTACTTCTTCTCGAGGGCGAAACGCAGGTACTCCTCGCCTTCCTTCACCTGCTCGACATCGGTGTAATAGTACCGCGTGGGGTCGATGCCGTTGTTGTCCAGATACACGGACATGCGGTGCAAAATCCCGCAGGAATTGGTCAGCAGGGGCAGAAAAACGTAGACGAAAGCCAGGGTCGCGCCCGTGGCCAGGGCGAAATTCTTGAGTCTTTCAGGCAGACTTTTCTCGTTCATTGAAAATCCTTGGACAGGCCGGGGGAGCTCCCCCGGCCTGGTTGACGTTGTCTAAATCTTGGCCGTTATCTCGGGGAAGACCACATAGAACATGATGTAAGCCATGGCCAGGGTCAGGACCAGGTTGAAGCTCTGGCCGCAGACGTACAGGATAAGCGGCTTGCCGCCCTTGAAGTACTTGGACAGTTCACGGAAGTTCGTGGACAGGCCGATGGCCGCAAAGGACAGGGCGAAGAACCAGTCGCGCAGCAACTTGGTGCCGCCGCGCACGATGCCGTTCTCCATGACCGAGTTGGCCAGATCCTTGCCCATGCCCTGGTCCAGGAGGGAGAAGATGATGGATGCGCCGATGAACCCAAGCACGAACTTGGGAAAACGGTGCCAGATCTCGCCTGCGCCAACGGTCTTGCCGGGCACGCAATCCACCTTGGTGCACCAGTATATGGCCACGCAGAAAGCGGTCACGCCGATCATGACGTTCTGGATCATCTTGATGGTCGCAGCCACGTACATGGCCTTCTGGCCCAGGAACGCGCCCGCCGCGGCCACCGCGCCGGTGGAGTCGATGGTGCCGCCCATCCAGGCGCCGCCCAAAACTTCCGGGATGCCCACGGCCTTGATGAAGGCGGGCATGGCGATCATCATGATCGCGGTGAAGACGAGTGACAGACCGATGGACAAGGTCAGCTCTTCCTTCTTGGCCCGGCAGGCGGCCGCCGTGGCGATGGCGGCGGAGGTGCCGCAGACGGACATGTCGGCGGAGATGACGATGTTCAGAGTCTTGGAAGGCATCTTCAGCACGACCTGGCCGAAGATGAAGGTCACGACGATGACGATGGGAGTGACCACCCAGGCCACGAAGATGCCGGGGATGCCGATGGCCACGATCTTGTTGAAGAGCACTTCCGCGCCCAGGAGCACAAGACCGGTCTTGATGAAGAATTCCACCTCACAGGCAGGGAGCACCCATTTGGGCGTGCCGAGGGTGTTGGCGATAAGCATGCCGAGGACAACGCCCCAGGCTTCAGCGCCGAAACCGTACTGCTTGGAGATGGCCTGGCCGCCGAGCATGTAAGCCAGGACCGCGACCAGGAACACGACCGTGAAACCCTGCATGAAAGCGGGCATGCTCTTGCCCATCAGCGCAATGCCCAAGCCAAAGACGGCGGCCAGGAAAATGCACAGGGCAATGAGGGACGGAATGTAATTATAAGCCTTGTTTTCGACCTTCTTCTTGGCCTCGCCTGCATCCTTGTGCGCGGCGCGCCATTCCGAAATCTTGGCCTTGGCGTCGTCATTGAGGGCCTGATCCTGGAAGGAGGCGCCCGCAGCGGCTGCTTCGGCGGTCACGGCGGCGGCCATGGCGGCGTCAGCCTTGCCCTTGGCAGCTTCGTACTTGGGCATTTCCTTCTCATTCAGGGCCTTGGCCTGGTCCTCGGAACGGATCAAGGCGTCCAGGGGGTTGGTTTTCCAGGATCCCGGAGTCTTGGTCCAGTGGGTTGCGAACTTGCCGAAAGGGGTGCCTGTGCCCTTGAGCTTGCCCTTGTCGTCCTGGGCCTTGTGCCAGGCGATGGTCTTGAATGGGGCCTTGGCCAGCTCCGCTTCCTGAACCTGATCCGCGGCTGCGATCTTTTCAGCGAACTCGGCCTTGGGCCCGAAGGTCGTGTAGGCAAGTATGCTCACGATGATGATGGTGAACCCCAGCCAGATGGCCAGGAAATCCTCTTTCTTCCACAGATCCGACCACTGGCTCTTGCCGTGATCGATGACGACGTTGCTGTCTTGGGCCATGGGTGCTCTTCCCTCTCTTGTTGGTGTTGCTTCACAAAACCCGCGTAGGGGCTCCTTGTTCATTTTGCAGCACCAGTAACAAAAGACATGCCAGACACTCTGCCGTTTTATATCGAAAAATTACAGCATGTTGAAAAAAAATAAACGCTCATTCACGCCAACGTCCATTTGCAGATGCAAACTTGAGAAGGCAGCGAAACGCATTTTCAGCATTCAGTTGGACGACCGGATTCCCCCAGACTCACGTCCGGGCGTCGTGGGGCTCGCAAACCTGGACGGGCGCACGGATTCTCTGTCAACCATTGCCGTTTCGCCAAGGCGTCCGACCAGGAACAAAAAAGACAAAAGCCCAGGGGGATGCAACGTGCCAGGGACCGCACCGCAGCCGGTCGGCCTCCAGGCGTCAGGCAATGCCTTGCAAGAGGCTGCGCCTAGTTCTTCCCGAGAGCCATTCGCAGGTAATCCTCCCCTTCCTGCACCTGCTCGACATCGGTGTAATAATACCTGGTGGGGTCGATGCCGTTGTTGTCCAGATACACGGACATGCGGTGCAGAATCCCGCAGGAACTGGTCAGCAGGGGCAGAAAAACGTAGACGAAAGCCAGGATCGCGCCCGTGGCCAGGGCGAAGTTCCTGAGCCGGACACAGAGGGGTAGTTTCTCGTTCATATGCGTCAACCTTCAGGCCGGGAGGCGGGGCCTCCCGGCCTGTTGATGCGTTAGATCTTGGCCGTGATCTCGGGGAAGACCACGTAGAACATGATGTAGGCCATGGCCAGGGTCAGGACCAGGTTGAGACTCTGGCCGCAGACGTACAGGATGAGCGGCTTGCCGCCCTTGAAGTACTTGGACAGTTCACGGAAGTTCGTGGACAGGCCTATGGCCGCAAAGGACAGGGCAAAGAACCAACCGCGCATGAGGCGCGTGCCGCCGCGCACGATGCCCTGATCCAGGACCGCCTTGCCCACATCCGAGCCCATGGACTGGTCCATGATCGAAAAGAGGATGGACGCGGCGATGAAGCCGAGCACGAACTTGGGGAAACGGTGCCAGATCTCTCCGGCGCCGACGGTGTGCCCGGCATCAGTGGCCTCGACCTTGGTGACCCAGTATACGGCCACGCAGAAGGCGGTGACGCCGATCATGACGTTCTGGATCATCTTGATGGTCGCGGCCACGTACATGGCCTTCTGGCCCAGGAACGCGCCCGCCGCGGCCACCGCGCCCGTGGAGTCGATGGTGCCGCCCATCCATGCGCCGCCAAGGATCTCCGGAATGCCCACGGCCTTGATGAAGGCGGGCATGGCGATCATCATGATGGCCGTGAAGACCAGGGACAGGCCGATGGAGAGGGTCAGTTCCTCCTTCTTGGCCCGGCAGGCCGCCGCCGTGGCGATGGCCGCGGAAGTGCCGCACACCGACATGTCGGCGGAGATGACGATGTTGAGCGTCTTGGAGGGCATCTTGAGCACGGTCTGGCCGAAGATGTAGGTGCATACAAGGACGATGGGGGTCACGACCCAGGCCACGAAGATACCGGGCGTGCCGATGGCCACGATCTTGTTGAAGAGCACCTCGGCGCCCAGCAGGACGAGACCGGTCTTGATGAAGAACTCCACCTCGCAGGCCGGGAGCACCCACTTGGGCGTGCCCACGGTATTGGCTATGAGCATGCCCAGGACCACGCCCCAAGCCTCGGCGCCGAATCCGTACTGCTTTGAGATGGCCTGGCCGCCCAGCATGTAAGCCAGAACCGAGACCAGGAAAACGATGGTAAAGCCCTTGACAAAGGCCGGCATGCTCTTGCCCATCATTGCGACTCCGACGCCGAAGATCGCGGCCATGAAGAAGCACAGGCCTATCAGGGTCGGAATATAGTTGTAGGGCTTGGCCCCGACCTTCTTCTTGGCGTCGGCCTCGGCCTTGTGGGCATCGCGCCACTCGCCGATCTTGGCCTTTGCGGCCTCGTTGAGCGCCCCGTCTTGGAAGGCCGCGGCCGACGCGGCCTCCTCGGCCGCGATGGCCGCGGCCAGAGTCGCCGCAGCCTTGGCCTTGGCCTCTTCGTACTTAGGCATGCCCTTTTCATTCAGGGCCTTGGCCTGGGCCTCGGTCATGATGAAGGCATCGACGGGATTACTCTTCCAGGATCCGGGGGTCTTGGTCCACTGCGACATGAACTTGCCGAAGGGCGAACCGGAAGCCTTGAGCCCGGACTTTGCATCCTGCGCCTTGTACCAGGCGACGGTCTTAAACGGAGCATTGGCCAGCTCCGCTTCCTGAACCTGATTCGCGGCCGCGATCTTGTCCGCGAGCTCGGCCTTGGGACCGAAGGTCGTGTAGGCCGCGATGCATACGGCGATGATGATGAATCCGAGCCAGATGGCCAGAAAATCCTCTTTCTTCCACAGATCCGACCATTGGCTCTTGCCGTGATCGATGACGACGTTGCTGTCTTGCGCCATGTGTGCTTCTTCCTCCTTGAAATTTGTTCCTCTCCAGTCCCCGCAGTGGGGCGCCATACATAATTCAAGGCTGTTAAACAAAAGGCATGCCAAGACTGTCAGTTGGCAAGGGCGCAACATCTCGGTCAGTTACGGGCTCAGACCCGCGCGAAAGTGCAAACTTTAGTTATCATTTGAAAACGAAAGTTTCGAAAAAAAACACCCCCTACAACGTCTCTATGCAGGGGGTGCTAATGGCAGGAGGGAGGCCGCTGCGGGGCCTACTTCTCGATATCGAGCTCGCGCTTCTTGGTGTAGATAAAGCGGACCAGCTGGTATTCGAAAGGGCTCCCTGTCTCGTAGTAGCGAAACTTGACCTGATGACGCGCATCGACGGCTTTGAGCACATATACGCCGGTGGTCGCGGACTCGCGTGCGAACCAACTCATGTCCTGAAAGAGGCCATACGACGGATTCAAGGTCATGGCCGCGTCCATAAAAACGCCTCCCGTATCGCGCACCCCGGAAGGCCCGAACACGGGGAGCACCAGATACGGACCGGCCGGAACGCCCCAGACGCCCAGGGTCTGTCCGAAATCCTCGTCTTCCTGCGGGATGCCCCCGTTGCCGAGCACATCGATGATTCCGCCCAGACCAATGGTCGTATTGAAGACAAAGCGGCCGAGCGAGACCGAAGCCTTCTTGGCCTTGCCTTGCAGGACAGAGTTCACAAAGATCGGTATTTCTTTCAAATTATTGAAAACATTCGAAATTCCCTGCTGCACGCTCTCGGGCAGGATCGCTTCGTAGGTTCTGACCACCGGCAGATAGACATAACGGTCCAGCTGCGCGTTGAAATGGTACATGTTGCGGTTGAACCCCTCCCAGGGGTCATGCACCAGGAAATGCCGCTCCAGGGTGGGATCCTCCGGCAGGCCGCGATGCACGGGAGCCTGAAAAGGTCCGGGCTGATGCTGTCCGGTGGTGGCGCATCCGGCGGAAGCGATAAGGATGAGGCAAAGTATAAATATGCGCATTATGTGTCTCACTTGCGGAAAAAATCGAGCATGGCCGCGACGTTGTCCCGATAACTCAGATTACCGCAGTGTCCCCCTGCCGGATAGAGCGTCAGGCGGTCTTTGAACGTTTGTTCCAGGAAGCTGAAGTTGCCTGGGGTCAGAATGGGGTCGTCCGAATTGGTCATGACCGCGATGTTCGCGGACTCGCGCAGAAAGGGAGCGATGGACTCAAGGCTGCTGGCCGCCACGGCCCGCTCCCGGGTCATGGCCGGATCGTCGAAGGCCAGGAAGGGCATGAGGTACTCATCCACATAATCCTCGAAGCTGACGCCCACGGCCGCATCCAGATAGGGCGACAGGGATTCGTTCTTCTCGATGACGTGGCCCCTGGGGGAGATATAACCGGCTCCCGTACAGACATCGCTGGCAAAGACCATGGACGCCAGGGAGACGCGAAAAGCCACGCCGATGAGGATCCTCAGCTCCTTCTCGGAAATGGAGCGACTCCCATGCAGTGCAAAAAGAAATTCGTCGCCGAAATTGACCTCGTCGCTGCCGCGATAGGCCGCCGACAGATCAGAGACCAGATCGGCCACGACACGTGTGGCCTCGGTCCGGTCGGCCACATTGTCGGAAAGCAGGTGGTCGAGGATGGTGGCCGAGGTCAGGAGGCTGACCGCCGGATTAAGGAGCATCACCTTGTCAAATCCGAAACGCTTCTCGCGCGTATCCAGCTCCGCCAGAAAAGCGGACTGCGTCCCGCCGAGGCTGTAGCCGGTCAGGTTGTAGGAAGAGATTCTGTCGCGGCCTATTTCGCTGGCGATGGCGTCCATGCTTTGGTACAGGTCGGCCACATCCTGAGGAATGAAACCCGGAACCTGGGTCGTGGACGCGCTGACCACAAAGTTCGGATACGTCGGCGAGGACAGGCTGACCACGTGGTACCCGGCTCGATGAAAGACCGCCTGCAAAAAGCGGCAATTGCCCGAATCGTAGGAAGAGCCTGTCCCGGCAATGATGAACAGCAGCGGCGCGACGTTGCGCTGCAGGGCCACGGAATACTGCAGAGTGTCGTCATACCAGAGGATGTCGGGCACCGGGCGGTCATGCAGCAGGAGCTCACGGGCGCGCACCGCCCCCAGATCGCTGAGCGGGTTGAGGTCGCGCAATTTGGCGGGTCGGATGGAGTCCAGCACAAACCGGTCTTTGGGCGGAGTGCCCATGACCGTGGCCACATAGGGGTTCTTGAACGGATATTCATAGGCTTGGGCTGGCTCGAAGGCGACCAGAACAAGCAGGCATAATAATAGGGCGCGATGCATGCGCAATCCTCCACGTTGATGTATCGGGGATCACTAGCCAGTTGCTGAAATAAGCGCAAGATTTGCGACGCAAATGAAAAGAGCGCCCGCAGGCGCTCTTAGAGAGTCGTGGGGATAAAAGGCTCAGCGTTCGTCAAAATACAGTTTGTGCTTGATGTTCACGCCCTTGGCGATGAATACGACGGATTCGGCGATATTGGTGGCCAAGTCCCCGATGCGTTCCAGACGACGGATGAGAATGATGGTGTGCACGGAGCGCTCGATGGCCGGGGTCTCGTGAATCATGTATTCTATGACCTGGCGCATGTTCTTGTGGTTCAGCACATCGACCTCGTTGTCGAGCTGGCAGACCTGCAAAGCCGCCTCCACATTGCCGGAGGAAAACGCCTGGGCCGCGTGACGCAGCATGGCCAGGGCCTTGTTGCCCATTTCCTGCACGTCCTGATGGAAAGGCAGCGGCGGTCGCGAGCTGAGCATGATGGACCGCTCGGCGATATTCACGGCCTCGTCGGCGATGCGCTCCAGATCGACGCTGATGCGCATGCAACCGAGGATGAAACGCAGATCCCCCGCCACGGGCTGTTCCAGGGCCAGAAGCTTGAGCGAGAGTTCGTCGATCTCCACTTCCAGACGATTGACCTCCACGTCCCCGTCCTGAACCTCCTCAGCCAAGTACAAATCCTTGTTCACATAGGCCTGAATGGATTTTTGGACCGCTTCCTCGGTCAGAGAAACCATCTTCAGCACCTTGAGCTTCAACGTTTCGATTTCTTCATGTAAATGCGTATACATCTTTCACTTCCTTTAAAAATGTGGCGGACCGGTCAAGAGAACATAATGCATCAACCGAAACGCCCGGTGATGTAGTCCTCGGTCTGCTTGTTCTCAGGCCTGGTGAACAGCTTGTCCGTGGGGCCGACTTCGATCAGGCGGCCCATGTAGAAAAAGGCGGTCCGATCGGAAACGCGGGCTGCCTGCTGCATGGAATGCGTGACAATGACGATGGTGAACTTGTTTTTAAGATCATGGATAAGCTCCTCGATCTTCTGCGTGGCTATTGGGTCCAGCGCGGAGGCGGGCTCGTCCATGAGCAGGACCTCGGGCTCCACGGCCATGGCCCGGGCGATGCACAGACGCTGTTGCTGGCCACCCGAAAGGCTGAGGCCCGACTGATCCATGCGGTCCTTGACCTCGTCCCACAGGGCGGCAAGCTTCAGGCTCTCTTCCACCCGTGCGTCGATGAACTCGCGGTCCTTGACGCCATTGACCCGCAGCCCATAAGCCACGTTCTCGTAGATGCTCTTGGGGAAGGGGTTGGGCTTCTGAAAGACCATGCCCACCCTGCGTCGGAGCACGACCACGTCATGCGACGAATCATTCAGGTCCTGACCGTCCATGGTCAAGGCCCCTTCGACCCGGATGCCGGCTATGAGATCGTTCATGCGATTTATGCAACGCAAAAAAGTCGACTTGCCGCAACCCGAAGGCCCGATCAGGGCCGTGGCCTGATGCTGCAGCATATCAAATGAGATATCCTGCAACGCATGAAAGTCCGAATAATAAAAGTTGAGATTTCTGGATGAAATCTTGACCGTTTCTGTCATGTCTATTCCTCTGAGATCTGCCCGGCCAGGGGCAAGGTAATGATGAAGCGGGATCCGATCCCGGTGTCTGGCACAGGGCTCTGTACCGTGATCCGCCCTCCGTGGTTGGCCATGATGTGCCTGCAGATAGCCAGACCAAGGCCCGTACCGCCGATGGCGCTGTTGCGGTCCTTTTCCACACGGTAGAACCGTTCAAAAATCCGGGTCTGGTCCTCGACCGGGATGCCCGGCCCGTTGTCCTCTATAAAAACAACCAGCTCCCGCCCGCTCTTATGTCCGTGAACACGAATCACGGCCGTTTCCTCGGGCACATACTTGATGGCGTTTTCAAAAACGTTGCGAAAAACCTGAACCAACTGCTCGAAGTTGGCCCGCACCGCAGGGGTGGAGGCATCCAGTTCGCTTGCGAACTCGATGTTCTTGCTCAAGGGGTGACAGCTTTTCCAGGCCGAATACACCGCCGAAGCGGGCTCGACCGAGACCAGGTCAAGGCGCTGTTTGCCATGTTCCAGGCGCGAAAGCTGCAAGAGCTCGTCAAGCATGGTGTTCATGTGGTTGGCGTTGCGCAGAATGACCTCCAGAAATGAACGCGTCTGCTCGATGTCGTATTTGTCGATGCCTACCAACGTTTCGGCGTAGCCCTTGATCGATGTCAGCGGTGTACGCAGCTCGTGCGACACGTTGGCCACAAAATCACGACGGATCTGTTCCACGCGCTTGATCTCGGTGATGTCGTGAAAAACCATGATCACGCCAAGCTCGGCGTCGCCCTTGATGGGCACAATGGAGACGTCGAAATTCCTGCCGCCGGCCAAGGACACCACCACGCCGACCTGGGAAAAATCTCCTTCCAGGCGTTTTTTCAGCGCTGCATCGCAGGCGTCCTGCAGATCCTGCAGCAGAGACAGCTCCATGGGCTTGCGACCCGCAAAGGTCGACAGGCCGGGAAAAATCTCCTGGGCGGCGTAGTTGCCGCGCAAAATCCGGCCATGTCCGTCAAGGACTATCAGCCCGGCCTTCATTCCGTTCAGCACCGCCTCGGATTCCATCTTCTGCTTGACGATAGTCTGCATGTTGGACTCGATGCGCTCGACCATATTATTAAAGGCCGCAACCAGGGGAGTAAGCTCCGCGCTCGGTGAAAAACGAATGCGCTTGCCCGGTTCGCCCTGGCCGATGTCGGCGGCGGCCTGGGCCACGCTGCCTATGGCGCGGCCGATCTGTCTTGAGGTCAGGGAGACAAGACCGAAGGCCAGAATGACGCTGAAGCCATAAACCCAGCCCGTGCGACCGTAGAGCCGATCCAGGGTTTTGCGTATCTGGCTCTGGGGCCGCGCAATGCGCAAAACCCCCTCCGGCATGATCCCGCTGGCCTGCGTTCGCATGGCCGCATAGAGCAGATCCTGGTTCACGGTGTCACTGTAACGCAGGCTGATTCCGATCTCGTCCGCCAAAGCCTGTGTCACTTCCGGCCTGCCCAAATGATTTTCCAGTTTTCCGACCCGCTCCGCCGTCACGCCGGAATCGGTCAGCACCCGGCCGTCTAGATCAATGAAGGTGACACGGATATCCATGCGCGCCGCAAGGTCACGCAGAGCCTCGTTGACCTCCGCAACCGAATTGAAAGAACTTAAAGATAGCATCCACTCTACGGCACGCAGATCCCGCCGCGCTCCGTCGTAGGCCTCGCGCTCGCTGGTCTGCCCGAGATTCTGGTGCAGATAGTAGGCAGGCACGCCCAACGCCAAAAACAAAATGAACCCGAAGGCCAGAAACAGCCGCAGCCGCAAGGAAATCGTCGTAGTGGTCATGCCCTGCCCTAATCGACCTGATTTTCACGTTTCATGCGATACCCGATGCCCCGGACCGTCTCCAGCCAGTCGGCATAGGGGCCAAGCTTCTTGCGCAACCGCCGCACATGGGTGTCCACGGTACGCGAATAGCCTTCAAATTCATAACCCCAGGCGTTGCTTAAAAGCTGCTCCCGGGAGAGCACCTTGCCTTCGTTGCGCACGAATTCGCCGAAAAGATTGAACTCCGTGGGGGTCAGGTGCGCGTCCATCCCGTCCACCAAAAGCGTATAGGCTTCGAAATCGGCCACCAGCCCGTCGCGCTGCCAGTGCGCGACCTTGGGCAGGATATTCACGTTGCGGCGCAGGACCGTCTTGATGCGCAGCATCAGCTCCCGGGGGCTGAAAGGCTTTATGACATAATCGTCCGCGCCAAACTCGAATCCGAGAATGCGGTCAACTTCATCGCCCCGGGCGGTGAGCATTATGATTGGTATGTGGGCGCATTCAGGGCTGCCCTTGACGGCCTTGCACACATCCGTGCCGCTCATGCCGGGCAGCATCAGGTCAAGAAGCACGAGATCCGGACGTTCGGTCTGGACCAATTGCAGCCCCTTTTTACCGTCCCGGGCCACGAAACAATCGTACCCGCCCGACTTGAGATGAAAGGCCAGCAGGTTGGCGATATCCGGTTCGTCTTCGATGACGACAATCTTGTGAGCCATGTTTCCCCCTTGTTCACGAAAAGAGCCCCGTCGCTTCCGGCATCAGCCCCTTCGTACCCTACATGGGCTACAGGGGTCGTGTGACAGCATTGTGACACCCATATGAATTTCCTGTAACATTCGCAGCAAAGGGACTCAATCAAATCGCCTCGGGCTTGTCGCGGAGTTGTCGCCAAAATGTCGCATCTACCGGACAAAGAGCATCTGACTTGAATCGTGCCTGTCAAACGGCCCCTATTTCATCTATCCGAGGAAAAGATGTCCCACTCTCAAGCAGAAATCATGCAAACCGCAACCCCACCGATTTTTGAGCTCAAAAAATTTCTGCACGCCCATAACTGGCTGAGCATTTTCCTATTTCGCCTCAAAGACTTCGGGCTCTGCCGGGAACTCTATGGAAATCATGTCGCAGAGGAACTGGAAAACCTGCTGATCAACGCATTGAACCAACACGATCCCGGCAGCCCAACGATTAACGCCCGGCACGCGTTACGAATCTCGTGCGGCGAGGCACTGCTGGTCCGATGTCTGGGACAGGCCAAGGATTCTCAGCTCATGGATCAGGCCTTCAGCCTCAAGGTCAAGCTGCAGGCCATACTCAGAAATCACACCATCTCATCCCTCGGCAGGGAATTCGAGATCGAGGTCGGATTCGCCACGCTGCCGGAATCCTCCCTTTTCGAGCGGGAGCGGATTTTCCACGAGGCCATCCACGATGCGCGGCGCATGGCTCAGGGCGGAATCGATCTTGAAGCGGTCAAGCTCTCCTCGACCTTCCGCGCCATCATCCGCAACGGACAGATCCGTATGCTCTTCCAGCCCATCTACGACTTCAAGACCGGGACAGTCATGGCCTGGGAAGCATTGGCGCGAGGCCCCCGCGGCTCCGATTTCGAATCACCGTCGATCCTCTTTGATTTCGCCGAACAATTCGGACAGCTCTTTGCCTTGGAACAGGCCTGCCGCTCCAAGGCCATGGAAACGGTCGGAACCCTGGCGTCAGGTCAGCGGCTTTTCCTGAACATACACCCGCGCACCGTGGTCGACCCGACCTTCGCGCCCGGCAAAACTCTGGAAATCCTGAAAAAGCATGGCCTGAAGCCCGAAGATATCGTCTTTGAAATCACCGAGCGCCATTCCATCAAAGACTTCACCTCGTTTCACAAAACCCTGGACCATTATCGCAGCCAGGGTTTCAAGATCGCCGTGGACGATGCCGGAACAGGCTATTCGGGCCTGTCCACCGTCGCGGCCCTGAAGCCGGACTTCATCAAGGTCGACATGTCGCTGGTGCGCGATGTGGACAAGGACCCTGTGCGCAGGGCGCTGATGGAGACCATGGTCACCCTGGCGGGCCGTATCGGCTCGGAGATCATCGCCGAGGGGATCGAAACCAAGGGCGAGGCGCGGGCCTTGACGGAAATCGGGGTCCATTACGGACAGGGATTCTACTTGAGCCGCCCACATTTCCCCAAACCCGAGACACCGCTGGACATGAAGGAGCTGACCCCGCTTCGTGCCGACAACTTCGGCAGGCTCTCCTGTTCAATCCCCATCGGGCAACTGGTGCAAAAAACGCTGACGGTCAGCCCGCGCACTCCGGTTCAATCCGTGCAACGGATCTTCGCCACAAATCCGGTGCTCTCAAGCGTGGTCGTGGTCGAAGACGAAATACCTAAGGGGCTGGTCATGGGCTACAGCCTGGACCGGCACCTGGCCACTCTTTACGGACGGGCGCTGTATGCTGAAAAGCCCGTGGCCGTGCTCATGGACACCACGCCCATGATCGTCGACGAGCGCGAACCCGTGGAATCCGTGGCCAAGAACGCCAACACCCGCGAAATGCTCAAAGCCTACGACGAGGTCATCGTCACCAGCGGCGGGCAATTTCTGGGCGTGGTCACGGTGCAGAAGATGCTGACCACCCTGGCGCAGGTACAGGTCGAGATGGCCAAGGGCACCAACCCCCTGACAGGCATTCCAGGCAATGTCGCTCTTGAGAAGGAAATCGAGATGCGGCTCAAGCGCGGCACACCGTTCTGCATGCTTTATGCGGACCTGGACAATTTCAAGGTCTACAACGACGTCTACGGATTCAAGGACGGCGACTTTGTCATTCTGCTGCTGGGCCGCATCATGACCTGGGCCATCTCCAGGCATGGGCACAGCGGAGACTTTCTTGCCCACATCGGCGGGGATGATTTCGTGGCCATGGTCAATCCGGAAAAGGCGGAGCGCATCTGCCTGGCCGTGACCCGCTGCTTCAAGAGGCTCATTTTGAACTGCTACCATACCCAGGACCGCGCCAGGGGATGGATCATGGGCAAGGGCCGCGACGGCAAGGAACAGCAGTTCCCGCTTGTCTCCGTCTCCATCGGCATCGTGGACTGCATGGCTCCGTGCAGTCTGCAGGCCCTGGGGGAAAAAGCGGCCCAGATCAAGGGCTACGCCAAAACACTGCCCGGCAATGTCTATGTCCGTGACCGGCGGGGCAGCTCCGGATGCGGACAGGCGGCCTGAACCCACCAGCCGCCCAGCGTCAGGCGGGCGGCTTTTTGTCCACCACGAGCATGTGCCGCCATTTTCCCTGTCTGAATCGCCACCAGCCCACAAGCGACAGCATGACCAGAAACGTGCAGCTCACGGCCCAGAAATAATAAAGCCCAAAGCCAAGCCTGGCTCCGGCCAGAAGCGGCCCGACCATGACCATGAAGACCAGCGCCAGGCGCGAGGCCATGACAAAGACCGTATCCCCCGCCCCCTTCAAGGCTCCGTAGACAATGAAGCTGACCCCGTCGAAGAACAGGTAGGCGACCACTATCATAAGTAGAATCCGGCCCATGTCGACCACCGAGGCAAAGGCGGCCGGATCCATATCGCGAGGCTGGAACAGCTGCAGGACCGCTTCCGGGGCAAACAGAAACACCGCCGACATGAGCGCCAGATACGCAAAGGTCAGCACCAGGCTGGCACGCACCACGACCGGCACGTCATCCGGCTTGCCGGCGCCCATGGCCTGCCCGACCAGGGTGCTGGTGCCCATGGCGAAACCGACCAGAGGCATGAAGGCCAGGGCATTGATATTAAGCGCGATGTTTGTCGCGGCCAGTTCCATGGTTCCGAGCCGGCCGACCACGAAGATGAAGACCGTAAACGCGAAGATATCAAGAAAAAACTCCATCCCGCTCGGCAGGCCGTAGCGCATGAGCCGCAGCCACAGGTCAAGCCGTAGCCGTCGATCCGTGGTCAGGCGGAAACGGGCATTCTCGCGGCGGCGCATGGCCATCCAGAGAATGGCCGTAATGAGCCCCCAGCTCATCACCGTGGCCAGCCCCGCGCCAAAGATGCCCAGTTCCGGAAACGGCCCGATGCCGTTGATGAGGCAATAATCGAGGGGGATGTTCAGGAGCATTCCCGCCAGGTTGGCGAGCATGACCACGCGCGTGCGGCCCAGGCCGGTAAAGAATCCGGCAAAAGCGCCGCCGGCGAGATGAATCCCCGCCCCGAGGCACAGGGTCCGAAAATATATGGATTCAAGGACCTGAATCTCCCTGGAATGACCTCCGAGAGCAAAAATGCCCTCGGCGAGGAAGGCCATCCCCCCCAGCACGGCCGCCCCCAACAGCGCCACGTAGATGCCCTGCCAGACCGCCCTGCCGACCATCTCGGGCCGCCCCTGGCCGGTGTACTGGGCCACGAACACGGACACATAGCTGGTGGTGCCCAGAAAAACCGTCATCGCCAAAAGCGCCATGATCCCGGCGGGCAAGGCTGCGGCAATGGCGTCGAGGGAATAGCGGGCCAGGAAGAGGCGGTCCGTGAACTCCATGACCGTGGTCGCGCCGAGGCTGACGACCAGGGGCATGGAAACCTTGAAGATGCGGCGATATATGATGGCGGTAGCCGGGGAAATGTGGATCATGGGCTATGAGTGCCGCAAGAGCGGCGGACAGGCAAGAGCGCAAGGAGCCTGTGATGCGGCCGTAACAGGAATCCGGATCGGACCGGGATCGGTTTTTCTACGCGGAGCTGCTCACCGGCCGTGGGTTTTCGCGTTGAGTCCGCACAGCAGGAATCCCAGAATTGGCCGACATTTTTCCGCGCAGGGTGCGAAAAACTGCCCGTGCCTGCGGGTGGCGGAACGATTTTCTCGGCCAACAAAGAATTCCGCGAGACCGAGCGGGGTCAGCCCGTGCAGGGCGGCGTGGTGCAAGAGCTTGGGCGCGCAGCATTCACCCGTGCCCGTGGGCATGGACGCGCCCATGAACGCATCGGCCAGAGTCCTGGTCCGGCCGTGGAAATTGGTCAGTCGATACAGGCCGAAGATGCGATCCATGAGATTTCGGGACAATTCGCGCCGCTGCGCCAGCATGGCCAGACGGCCCGGATCGTCCACGCCCAATCCCTGCATGCGGCGGGTCAAGTCCTTGATGCGCGGCTCGTCGAGAGCGATGGTCCGCGCAAACTCCGCCGGGTCAAGAATGGGCGGGACCCAGCCCGGCACCGTCCAGATTCCGTTGTACTGCCCGGAAAAAGCCTTGAGCACGCCCTGCTTCCCGTCCTTGTCCGCGTACAGGAGCACCCCGAACATCTGGCCTCGGGCAGGGCCGTACAGGTAATCCAGGGAAAGGCGCGAATCTTCCGTCTTTATCCCAAGCCCGATATGGCCGCGGCGTTCGAGCAGCCCCATCAGTTCCAAGGCGTGGGGCACGGCAGGCGCGGCGGGAAGGACGTGCTCGCGTCCGCAGTCCCGGCAGAATCCGGCGCAATCAAGAGCGAAGCAGTCCATGGTCCGCCTCCGGCCTACAGCCCGTGACGCTTGATCTTGCGCCACAGAGAGGCCCGGTCGATGCCCAGCAGCTTGGCGGCCAGGGTGCGATTGTCCCCCGCATGCTCCAGGGTCCACTGGATCTGCTCGCGCTCGCACTCCTCCAGGGTCATGGGCTGCCTGTCGCCGGCCCGGCTGACATGCAGGGAGACTTCGCGCAGCTCCGGAGAAAGGTGGGCCGCGCGGATCTCATTCCCGTTGCAAAAGATTACGGCCCGCTCGATGACGTTCTGCAGCTCGCGGACATTGCCCGGAAAGGCATAACGGCTCAGAATCTCCATCACTTCATCGGAAATGCCCGGAGCCGGGCGTTCCGTCTCCCGACTGGCCTTTTCCGCGAAATAACGGGCCAACAGCGGCAGATCCTCCAGGCGCTGCACCAGCGGCGGCATGTTCAGCACCAGGACGTGCAGACGGAAATACAGGTCCTGGCGAAAGCGGCCCGCTTCCACCTCGGTTTTCAGATTCTTGTTGGTCGCGGCCACAAGGCGCACGTCCACGGCGATGTCGGCGGTGCCGCCCACGCGGCGAATGGTCCGTTCCTGCACGGCGCGCAGCAGCTTGACCTGCATGGCCAAAGACATCTCGCCCACTTCGTCGAGAAAGAGCGTGCCGCCCTCCGCCGCCTCGAACAGGCCCTTCTTCTGCCGGGTCGCGCCGGAAAAGGCGCCCTGCTCGTGCCCGAAAAGCTCGCTTTCAAGAAGCTCCTCGTTGAACGCCCCGCAATTGATGGCCAGAAAGCGGGCCTCGGAGCGACGGCTGAAAAGATGCACCATGCGCGCCGCCACTTCCTTGCCCGTGCCCGTCTCCCCAAGGATCAGCACCGTGGCGTCGGAGGGCGCGACCTGCGCGATGGTCCGCTTGAGCTCCACCATGCACGGGGCCGCTCCGAGCATGGGCACAGGCAGGGTCCGCTCGCGCAACTGCTCGCGCAGCCGAGCCACTTCCAGCCTGAGCCGTCGCTTCTCCAGCGCCTTTTGCACCAGCAGCCGGGCCTCATCGATGCGGTACGGCTTGGCCAGATAGTCATAGGCCCCGGCCCGCATGGCTTCCACCGCCGTGTCCACCGTGGGGTAGCCGGTGATGACCACGACCTCGATGTCTGGATGGCGGGACTTGACCTCACGCAAGAGGGCCAGGCCGTCCATGCCCTCCATCATCAGGTCGGTCAGGACCATGTCGAAATCCGAATCCTGTAAAAGGCCAAGGGCCTCGGCCCCGCCTGATGCGGTCAGCGTGTCGTGACCTTGCCTTGCCAGGGCCAGGGCCAGATTGTCGCGCGAGATGACCTCGTCGTCGACCACCAGAATCCTGGCCGCCGGGATGGCAGAGGACGCCTGCGTCGGGGCGCTCATGCGGCCCCCGAAGTCATGCGCGGCAGTCGGATGGTGAAGGTCGTGCCTTCGCCCACCGCGCTTTCAACGCCGATGGTTCCCCCATGCTTCTTGATGATGCCGAAGACCACGGACAGGCCCAGGCCCGTGCCCGTGTCCTTCAGCGTGAAAAAGGGGTCGAAGATGCGGCTCATATGTTCGGGGGCGATGCCCGCCCCGGTATCGGTGACCTGCAGCACCGCCTCCGTCGAACCGGGTTCGGACGTGGCGGAAAGCGAGATCACGCCGGGCGGGGTTATGGCGTGGATGGAGTTTATCATCAGGTTCAAAAGCACCTCCTGAAAACGCTGGCTGTCCAGAGGCAGCATTATGTCCGCAGGGATGTCCGTCAGGATGCGCACACCTGTCGGCACTTCGCTCGAAACCAGGGTCACCGCCCGCTGCACCACGGCTTGCAAGGGCACGGACTTCAGGCAGAAGTCCGTCTCGCGGGCGAATTCGAGCAACCCCTTGACGATGTCGCGCGACCGGCTGACCTCCTGATATATATTGTCGAGCATCTGCCGGGTCAGCGCCGGATCGACGGGCAGGGCCGCCTCCAGGTCTTCCTGCAGAATCTGGCAGGAGGTGGAGATGTTGTTGAGCGGATTATTGAGCTGGTGGGCGATGCCCGAAGTGAGGACGCCGAGCGAGGCCAGCTTCTTTTCCTGCAAGAGCTGGCTTTGCCTGCGTTCAAGCTCCTCGATCATGTGATTGAAGGCCTCCACCACTCCCCGCGTTTCGTCGCTGGTGTCCGGCAGGGGCAGGGGTTCGAAATTGCCCTGCACGATCTGGCGCGCGGAATGCTCGATGATGCCCAGGGCACCGAAAATCCTGCGCCCGACCAGCCAGGAGAAAAAGATGGCCACCCCGGTGAACGCGGCGATGGCCAGAGCCAGCTGGTGCTTCAAGGTGCCGACAATGCCCAGGATTTGTTCACGCTGGTAGATCACGAACTGCCTGACCACATCGACAAGATCCTTGCCCTGATCGCGCAGTTCGATCCCCAGGGCGTCGTCCTCGCCATTGCCGGCCCGTCCCTGCGTGCCGAGGCTGGAAAAGAGTTCTTTGTAACGGCGCAGATCGTCCCGCAGCCGCACCAGGGTCATCCTTCCTTTCAAATCGGCCCCGATCAGCCCCCCTTCACGGGGCTCGATGCGCTCGATGATGGACAGGGCGGCATCACAATAGCGCAAGGTCTCCTGATAATCCTCTTCCAACGCGTAAAGAAGATAGTTCTTCTCGTAGCGGCGGATCTCCAGGATCTCGCTGCTCAGATCGTCCACGACCTCGGCCAGGGCCAGGGCATCCTCGATCTGCAGCAGATAGCGGTAGGAGATGCCTCCGAGCACGGAAAAACCCAGGATGGACAGCACCATGCCGAAAAGAACGATGCGGCGGATCTTGCCGCTGGCAAAACGCGAGATCATGCCATACATGGTGCGTCCTCCCGGGCGGCCAGGACCACGGCGAGGGCCTGTTCGACCCGTTCCACCAAGACCACCGGCGGCAGATCGGCCACACTTTCGCGCAAGGCCGCCACATCGGCCGCGTTGGCGGCGGGAAGCACGACCGTGGCCGCCCCGCCGCGCAGAGCGGCCAAGATCTTTTCGCGCACCCCGCTGACCGGCAATACCCGGCCCACCAGCGACAGCTCGCCGGACAGTGCCACGTCCGAACGCGCCGGGCGGCCCGTCAAAAGAGATATCAGGGCCACGGCGATGGTCAGCCCGGCCGAGGGACCATCCTTGGCGATGCCGCCAGCCGGAATGTGGATGTGGATGTCGTGGCCTTCAAAGAAATCCGCGGCCACGCCCAGGGCCTGCGCGTTGCTACGGATAAAGCTGAGCGCGATCTGGGCCGATTCCTTGAGCACCCCGCCTAGGGAGCCGGTCAGGATGAGCTGGCCGGGGCCGCTCATGCGCGTGGCCTCGACAAAAATGATCTCCCCGCCCGTCTCCGACCAGACCAGGCCCGTGGCCGTGCCGACCAACCCTCCCGCCTCCGCCGCATCATGCCGAAACCGCGCCGGTCCGAGCAAAACCGCCGCGCCCTCGCTGGCCACGGGCGCAGCCACGGCCTGGGCCCCACCGTCCAGACGCAGGCGGGCCAGCTTGCGGCACAGCCGCGCGATCTCGCGCTCAAGGCCGCGCACCCCGGACTCGTTGGTGTATTCGCGGATGATGCGCACCAGGGCCTCGGGAAGAATCGTGGGATACGGATTGGTCAGACCGTGCCCCCGCAACTGGCGCGGCAGCAGGAAGCGGGTGGCGATATCGAGCTTCTCGGCCTCGGAGTATCCGGAAAACTGCACCACCTCCAGGCGGTCCAGCAGCGGCCCGGCCAGGCGCTCGATCCCGTTGGCCGTGGCGATGAAGAGCACCTCGGACAGATCGAAGGGCATCTCCAGATAGCGGTCCACGTAGCGCGAATTCTGCTCCGGATCGAGAATTTCGAGCATGGCCATGGCCGGATCGCCCTTCACGTCCTGGCCGATCTTGTCCATCTCGTCGAGCATGAAGACCGGATTGCGCACCCCCACGCTTTTCAGCGCCTGGATGATGCGACCGGGCATGGCCCCGACATAGGTCCGGCGATGCCCGCGCAGCTCGGCCTCGTCGCGCAGATCAGCCAGGGACATGCGGTAGAAGCGCCGCCCCAGGGCCTCGGCGATGGCCTTGCCCACGGACGTCTTGCCCACGCCCGGAGGCCCGACAAAACACAGGATCGGGGCGCGGCTGGCGTAGCGGTGCGTGCGCGAAAGCAGGGCCGTGCGCACAGCCTCCCGCAATTCGCCCAGATCTATGGGTTTTGAAAGATAATGCACGGCCCCGGTCTTTAAGGCCTGCACGGCGGTATCCACCGTGGCGTACCCCGTGACCAGAATGAATTTCGTGTCCGGGGCCACGGCCCTGGCCGCTTCAAGGAGCTGCATGCCGTCCATACGATCCATTTTCAAATCGGTGACGATACAATCGAACTCCTGGCGGGCAAGAAAGGCCATGGCCTCTTCGCCGTTGGCCGCGACCTCGACCGCGTACCCCTCCCGCGCCAGCACGTGGCGCAGGTTGGAACGGGCGATAGGCTCGTCGTCGACGATGAGCAGCGAGGCCTGCCGCTTGGAATGCAGCACCCTGGACGCCAGGTGCTCCAGCACCCGCTCCCGGACCTGCCCCAGGCCTGCATGGCTGCCGTCGAAGACTTCCGCCGCCTGCGTCAGGTCGAGATTATCCCGCGTCATGGCGTTCCACGGTAACGAAAGCAACGTCTCCACATAATTGAGCGCGATGGAATATTCCGCCACCGCCGCATCGGTCTTTTCCATGCGGCTGATTTCGGATTCAATGGCGCTTTGCACCGGCTCAGGCAGCTCCGCCTTCCGGCATTTTTCCCGCAACCCCGTGGGGTCCGCCGTCTGCACCGGCGCCTCGATTTCCTGTTTGCGAAAAAACATCGAGAGTCCCCTGTGCCCAGCCTGCTCCGTTTCCGGTCTTTTGTTGCGTTTTGCAACAGCGCTGCAATCTGCACCAACCCCGGCAAGCTAGACCTTGTTATGGTTTTCACGATCAGGCGCTGCAATCTGCAACATAGCCCGAAATCCCGCCCGTACTCCAGTCTTGATTAAAATAAATTATTTCAAATAATTAGAATTTTTCCAAACATGGCACGCGCCTTGTTTAGGGGATCGCATCACATTTAACGCGAGGTTAGCAAAATGAGCACCATCCGTGAAACGATCGAGACGAATTATGCGGCCACTGCCTTTGCGGAACGAAACTTAAGCGAGGAAGCCACGCTGCTGCTCAAAGCAGAGCAGCAGCCCAAAACCCAGGCCGAAGCGGTCAAGCAGGTTGAAAAACGGCCCCGTCCGACCTTGCAGGCCCGCTAGGTCAACCAGACAACACGAGCAGGAGCAGAACATGCCACGCAATTGGTTACGAAATTCGATGCACACGTCCACCCCGTCACTGCGCCGGGCCAAGTCCGTCCAGGACAGGCTGGCGGATTACAGCGAAGCGGTCGCCCTGGCCGAGGCCGGAGAGCAGATGCTCGCCGCCGACCTGGTCGCGCCGACGTCCACGGGCCGCAGGCGCATCCTGGTCATCGGGCATGGCTGCTCCTTTTCGCCCCCCCTGCGTGAATACGCCCTGAGCGTGGCCGAAAGAATGGGCAGCGACCTTTTGCTCCTGAGCATCGGCATGAAGACAGGGGACGCGACGTGGCGGGAATCCTTCACCCAGCTCTCGGCTCAGGCGGCTTCCACCTGGCATGAAAGCGCCGCGCAGATGGGTCTGCACATCGCCCACGAGGTCCGTTTCGGAGGCATTGAAGAGGCTGTCAGCGAGCTTGTGCGGTCCTGCGGACGAATCGAATTCATCCTGAGCGAACCCGAGGAAGGCGAACAGGTCGTCGGGCAGACCGGGCTCGCCCTGTTCACGGTCAAATGACCTGAACGCAGCAGGATGCCCGGCAGAAAAATTTCGAATTCAACAAACCGCGAAAAGCGAAAACACCACATGGAGAACTCAATGGCCACTACCCAGTCGAACAGTAAACCCATCGGACGGACCATTCTCTTCGGAAGCCTGACCGCCGCCTTTTACACGGGCTTCTTCGCATACGGGGATGCTATCGCCGCGCAATTCGCCCAAGGATCTTTCTGGGCGGCCGGACCCATCGCCACGGTCTTCGCCGTGTCCTACCTGCACGGCGAATTCGCAAGCAATCTGTGGTCTGTTCTTGGTATTTCCGCCATCCGCAAGGATGTCCGCAAGACCACCGAAGCAACCAAACGCCCGGCCCAGCGGCCTGTCCTCAACGCCTAAACGAACGATTCCGAGGAGACACGACCATGGATATTTTGAGCCTTGACCCCACCAAATTCATAGATCTGAGCGCGATGGCTATCATCTTCCTGTTTCTGGTTGGATTCATCGGAGGGCTGGTCAGCGGCTTCATCGGTTCGGGCGGGGCCTTCGTGCTCACTCCCGGCATGATGAGCCTGGGCGTGCCCGGCACGGTGGCCGTGGCCAGCAACATGTGTCACAAATTCCCCAAGGCCCTGGTTGGCGCCATCAAACGCTTCCGTTACGGCCAGGTCGACGTGAAAATGGGCCTGATCATGGCCGCCTCGGCCGGCATCGGCGTTCAGATCGGCATCAAGATCCAGCAGGTGATCCTGTCCTTGTGGGGCTCGGCCGGGTCCGATCTTTACGTCAGTACGTCCTTTGTCCTGGTTCTGGTCCTGGTGGGCAGCTACGTCATGAAAGACGCCATCAAGTGCGCCCGTTGCGGCGGCGAGGAAGAGACCACGTCTCTGGCCAAGCGTCTGCAGAAGATCGAGCTGTGGCCCATGATCAACTTTCCGCGTTCGGGCCTGCGCATCTCCCTGTGGTTCACCCTGCCCGTGGGATTCGCCACCGGCATGCTCGCCGCGACCATCGCCGTGGGCGGATTCATCGGCGTGCCCGGCATGATCTACGTCATCGGCGTGCCCGGCCTCATGGCCTCGGCCACCGAACTGGTCATCGCCTTCGCCATGGGCCTGGGCGGCTCCATCAACTGGGCCATGCACGGCATGGTCGACATCCGCCTCGTGCTCATCATCCTCGGCGGCTCGCTCCTGGGCGTGCAGCTCGGCGCCATCGGCACCACCTACGTCAAACCGCACATGATCAAGATGGTCATGGCCACCATCATGCTCATCGTCGCGGTCAGCCGCGGGCTGGCAATGCCCACCTACCTGACGAAGCTGGGCCTCATGAACGTCGGGCCGGCGATGCTGAACCTCATGAACAAGGTCAGCTTCGCATCCATGTGCCTGGCGCTCCTGGTCGGCTCCGGCATCATCCTCGGCAGCATGTGGCTCGGTCGCAGAACCCAGTTGGCCGAAGCCGCATAGACCAGATCGATTCATACCGTTACGCACGAAGCCCCGCCCCATTCGCGGGGCTTCGTGCGTTCACAGCCAGAACTGCACCCCCTCCTCCTGTCACAGCCCTGTCACATTCGCCTCAACATCCTGTAACAAACCCCCTCTAAAAAGACCTCCAGCGCAAGACGCGAAACTGAAATTTGAAACAAAGCCAAGGAGGCAATCCCATGAACCGTTTTCTGAACAAAGCCCTTTTCGCTCTCGCCCTGCTGCTGGTCGGCACGGGCATGGCCCACGCCCGCGATCAGGTCAAAATCACCGGATCATCCACCGTTTTCCCCTTCTCCAGCTATGTGGCTGAAGAACTGGGCGCCACCACCAAATTTGCGGCACCCGTCGTCGAATCCACCGGTTCCGGCGGAGGCCACAAGCTGTTCGGCGCCAGCATGGGAGCGAACACTCCCGACATCGCCAACTCCTCCCGCCGCATGAAGGACAGTGAGTTCGAGAATGCCGCCAAAAATGGCGTGACCGACATCACCGAAGCCAAGATCGGCTTTGACGGCATCGCCGTAGCCCAGAACAAGGACAACGCTCCCATGAGCATTACGCTTGAAGAACTGGCCATGGCCGTGGCCGCCGACATCATGGTCGACGGCAAGCTCGTCCCGAACCCTTACAAGATGTGGAACGAGATCAACCCCGAGCTGCCGGCCCGCAAGATCGTCTTCTACGGCCCCCCCACCTCTTCCGGCACCCGTGACGCCTTTGAAGAAATGGTTGTCGAAAAAGTGTGCGGCAAGATCGAAGGATACGAGAAGGGATACAAGAGCATCCGTCAGGACAACGCCTACGTCCCCGCCGGTGAGAACGACAACCTGATCGTGCAGAAGCTGGCCAAGGACAAGGACGCTTTCGGCATCTTCGGTTACAGCTTCCTGGAAGAAAACGCCGACTCCATCCAGGGCGCGGCCATCAACGGCGTGACCCCGAATCCCGAGTCCGTCTCCTCCGGCAAGTACCCGATCTCCCGCTCCCTGTACTTCTACATCAAGAACGCCCACTACGACGCCATCCCCGGCCTGAAGGAATATGTGGAACTGTTCATGAGCGACAAGATGATCGGCAAGGACGGCCTGCTCAAATCCATCGGCCTCATTCCGCTGCCCGCAGACGAGCTCGCCGCGATCCGCGAGAACGTGCTGAGCAAGAAGAAACTGGCACTGGATGAATTGAAAAAGAAATAGTCAAGAAAGAGAAACCTGCGAAGGGCCGAGCCGTGAACTTACGGATCGGCCTTTCGTCGCGCCCGACAACATGCGAGGAACCTCGTGACCACAACCTACCTGGCCCAATACCTGTTTACCGGCCTGTTGCCCCTGGCTCTGTTCGGCTATTTCCTTGGCCGCAGAAAAATCCGCGCGCAGCAGGACCCCAATGCCCGATACAAGACTTCGGAAAACCTGTTCGGATGGTTTGCCGTCAGTAAGATGCTCATGCCCGCAGTGCTGATCAGCTTCATAGGCACGGTTCTCGACCTCTTTGATCTGGCCGTGGTACCCTGGCCCATGTTCGCGGCCGCGGCCCTGCTCCTGGGAGCCGTCAGCATCTGGATCGCGCTCAAGGCTATCCGTCCGAGCCTGCGCGTTCGTACCGCTCTGGAAAAAACGATCACCCGCATTCTGCTGGTGGCATCGCTCATTTCCATCCTGACGACCATCGGCATCGTCCTCTCCATCGTCTTCGAGGCGGTTCATTTTTTTCGCATCGTCAACTTCTGGGACTTCCTGACCGGAACGACCTGGAACCCCGACGCGGCGACCATTGACGATGCTGGCAACATCCAGCCACTGTTCGGCTCGGTGCCACTTTTCGCGGGCACGTTCATGATCACGGCCATCGCCATGTGCGTGGCCATCCCCGTGGGCCTGCTGTCGGCCATCTGCATGTCCGAATACGCATCGCTTACGGTCAGGCGGGTGGCCAAGCCCGCCCTGGAGATCCTGGCCGGCATCCCCACCGTTGTTTACGGATTCTTCGCGGCCATCACGGTCAGCCCCCTGATCGTGAGCCTGGCCGACAAGGTGGGCATAAGCGCCGACTACACCAACGCCTTAAGCCCTGGTCTGGTCATGGGCATCATGATCATCCCCCTGGTCTCGTCCCTGTCCGACGACGTGATCAGCTCCGTGCCGCAGAGCCTGCGCGAGGGGTCGCTGGCGCTGGGGGCCTACCCTTCGGAAACCATCAAGCGGGTCGTCCTGCCCGCCGCCCTGCCGGGCATTGTCTCGGCCTGCCTGCTGGCCGTGTCCCGCGCCGTCGGGGAAACCATGATCGTGGTCATGGCCGCGGGCCTGCAGCCGAACCTGTCCTGGAACCCGCTGGTAGGCATGACCACGGTCAATGTGCGCATCGTCGACGCCCTGACCGGCGATCAGGCCTTTGACAGCCCCGAGACGCTGTCCGCCTTCGGCCTTGGCCTGGTCCTCTTGGTCCTGACCCTGTGCCTGAACATCGTCTCCCTGACAGTCATTCGAAAGTTCCGCCAAAGGTACGAATAGGAGCCTCACATGAGCATGCCCATAGATCCGCGCAGCCTGCGCAAACGCAAAAACAAAGAGAGCCAGTTCAAAGCCCTCTCCTACCTGGCCATTGCCGTTGCCGGAATTTTTCTGGTGGTCTTCTTCGCGGACATCATCCGTCAGGGATACACCGCCTTCATGCAAACGGAGATCCGAACCAACGTCACCTTTTCGCAGTCGATTTTTGACGATCCCAGGTCCGCCCTGGACAGGAAGCTGATTCCCCTGGTCAGCCGGGGCGTGACCCGCATCCTGCCCATGCAGCTGCGCGAAAATCCGCAACTGCTGGGCACAACCTCCGAGGTCTGGGTGCTGGCCAACGCCGAGGTCGACCAATACATCAAGGGCAAGCCCAACCGTCTGAAGCCCAAGGAAATTGCGCTGGTAGACGAGCTTGTGGCCGAAGGCTCGATCAAGAAGGCTTTCAACGTTGGCTTCTTCACCAACGGCGACTCCAAACTGGCGGAGATGGCGGGCATCCTGTCCGCGGCAGTGGGCACGCTCTACCTGCTGGGCATCACCTTCATCTTCAGCTTCCCGGCCGGAGTCATGGCCGCCATTTATCTGGAGGAGTTCGCTCCGGACAACCGGCTCATGCACATCGTCGAGGTCAACATCAACAACCTGGCGGCCATCCCGTCCATCCTCTTCGGTCTTTTGGGGCTTGCGATATTCATCAATTTCATGGGGCTGCCGCGCTCATCCGCCCTGGTCGGCGGACTGACCCTTGCGCTCATGACCCTGCCGGTCATCATCATCTCCACCCGCGCGGCCATCCGGGCCATTCCGGACTCCATCCGCGAGGGAGCCCTGGCCCTTGGCGCAACCCATTGGCAGGTGGTCTGGGACCACATCCTGCCCCTGTCCCTGCCCGGCATCCTGACCGGAACCATCATCGGCCTGGCCCGCGCCATCGGCGAGACCGCGCCGCTCCTCATCATCGGCATGGTCGCCTATATCCAGGACATGCCGCGCGGGCTGACCAGCGCGGCCACCGTGCTTCCGGCCCAGATCTACGTCTGGTCCTCGGAATCCATCCGCGCCTTCACCGAGCGCACTTCCGCCGGCATCATCGTCCTGCTGGTCGTGCTCTTGTCCATGAATGCCCTGGCCATCCTGCTGCGCAACAAATACGAGCGCAAATGGTAGATTGCCCCGACTAAAAAGCCACAGGGAAGGACTGCGGTTCTTCCCTTTTTTTTGCATGAAATCCCTCTTACGAGACGTTTCAAGCCATCAGGTCAAGCCTAGCGGCGTTGCAACGACCCGTCCTTTGGGATAGCCCCTCTCGGGTCATGGAGGTCAACATGCCAACTCTTCCCGAAGATGAACAGGTCCGGGGGCAGGTCTATCTCTGCCAGACCGGGCCGTGCGTGTCCTGCGGCAGCTGCTGCGGACTCTACAACATGGCGGATCTGTCACGAGAGCGCCTGCGGGCTATCCTGGTCGAGCGCACGGACACCTTCGCCGGGGTCCCGCGCACCATCGACGACATCCTCGCCTTCGAGCAACAGCGCATGCGCGTAGAAGGCGCGGATGCGCCCATCGCGGATTTCCATCACTGCGTCTTTGTCGGGCTGATTCAAGGTGACGGAGAACGGATCGGCTGCCTGCTCCATCCTCTGGCGTCCGGCAACAAGGGCATCGATTGGCGGGGTCTCAGCTTTTACGGAGGGGCGGCCTGCAAGCACTTCTTCTGCCCAAGCTATGACCGGCTTGCGGCGAGATTCAAGCGTATCGCACGCGAGGTGCTTGAGGACTGGTACGAATACGGGCTGATCATCCCGGAACACCGCTTTTTGGAAGCGGCCCAGGGAGCCGTCGAGAGCCGCCAGGGGTTTCCCCTCGATGCGGCCGCACTGACCCCGGAAGGCAAAGCGGCCCTGGCGGAGCTGCTGCGCCTCAAACTGCGCTGGCCCTTCCGTGACCAAAACAGGCCCCTGGCCTGGAACTTCTTCAGCACCAGAGAGAACGCAAGGCCCACGCTGCTTGAAAGCAAACCGGATGCGGACCCGCAAATCCACCAGATTCTGCACGAACTGGATACCCTGCCCGAACATGCGCAGGCGGCAAAGACGCTGCTGCACGATCTGCTCAACCAAATAATGGATTCCTTGCGCCAAAAATGAGAGGACCGGCGCTGGGGCCGGTCCCTGGGGTGAGCTGGGGCTAAGTCAACCGCAGAGGTCAATCGACGTGAATGTCGATGGCCTTGGGCTTGGCCTTCTCGGTCTTGGGCAGGTGCAGATGCAGCATGCCGTCCTTGAAGACCGCCTTGATGGTATCCGAATCAACGTTCTCCGGCACGGTGAAACGGCGCATGAAGGTTCCCGTGAACCGCTCGACGCGGTGGAACTTCTTGTCCTTCTCTTCCTTCTCGGTCTTGCGCTCACCCTGAATGGTCAACACTCCGTTCTCCAGCGACACTTTGACATGTTCCTTTTCAACGCCGGGAATATCGGCCTTGATCAAAAACTCGGCCTCTGTCTCTGCAATATCCACCCGCGGGGTCCAGTCGCTGGGAGCCAGGGCCTCCTGCCCTCCACGCGGCCAGCCAACTGCCTTGGTGTACCGATCGAACATGTCCTCAATTTCCCGCCAGGGATCCCATTTCATCAGTGTCATGGCCAACCTCCTTCCGTGACCAAATTTTGAGTATTTCACGGTTCCGGGACCATCCCGGATAGAAATTAAATTAAAACGCGCAGACGAGCAGTCAAGGGCACAGAAGCCTGGCAACGACTGCGCGGGAGGAACTTTGGACCGGCATTTCTTGTTGAGAAACCGTAATCATCAAATCGCTGTCCCGGCCAGATAGGCGGCCAGGGCCAGGGCGTAGAACTTGGAGCGGTCGGAGTCCCCGCGCGAGGGCACGACCAGGGGATAGCTCGCGCCGACCACGATCCCGGCCATGGGCAGGTCCATGAGGCTGGTCACGGCCTTGTAGAGCACGTTGCCGGTGACGATGTTGGGAGCGCAGAGAATATCCGCCCGGCCTGCGGCGGGATGGTCAACGCCCTTGGCCCGCGCCTTGTCCGTGGAAACGGCGATATCCAGGGCAAAAGGCCCGCCGACCACCGCGTCGCCAAAAATGCCCATGCGGCAGAGCTTGGCCAGGATGTCGGCATCCTTGCTGGATACCATGTCGTTGTAGGAGACTTTTTCCGTGGCCGAGAGCACGGCCACCTTGGGCGGATCCATGCCCAGCTTTTTGGCCACGGCGACGGCGTTGTTGATGATATCGATCTTGCGCGTCAGCGAAGGCGCTATGTTGACGCCCGCGTCGGTCACGATCAGAAGCCGCTCCTCGCGCGGGTGAGGGAACACGCCGATATGGCTGAGGAGCCCATCGCTTCCGCGCTTGCGCCCCAGCACGGCGCGCAGCAGCACATCGGTCTTGACCCCGCCCTTCATCAGAAACTGGGCGCGACCTTCGTGCAGAAGGTCGAGGCTCCTGCCAAGGGCGTCTTTGTCATCCGGTTCGTGCAGGCATTCGAAGGCGCCAAAATTCTCGCTTGCCAGCTCCGGCAAACTGCGCATGCGATCCACGTCCCCTACAAAGATCGGTTCAGCCAGGCCCTGCCGCGCGGCCTCAAGGCCCGCCAGGACGGCGTTGGCCTCGGCGCAGGCCGCAATGACAACGCGCACCGGCGTCTTGCGGGAACGGACCAGTTCCACCATCCGCTCCAGGGAGCGCACCGGCCCGGCCATCAGGCGTCTCCCCGGGACAGGGCGATGAGCCCGGTGCGGCTCAGGGACTGGATGCCATGCGGAGCCAGGGTGCGGATGAGCCCGGCGACCTTGCCCTGGGGGGCGGCAAGCTCGGCGGAGATGGTCTCGTTGCCCATGTCGACGACGTTGGCCCGGAAGACCTCGAAGATCTGCAGGATCTGGCTGACGGTATCCTTCGTGATGCGGACCTTGATCATGACCAGTTCGCGGTCCATGAGATCCTGGCCCGAGAGATCCTCCATGCGCAGCACGAAATCCAGGGAGGCGATCTCGTCGGTTACGGCCTTGATCTTTCCTTCGTCCGGCTCGACGCAGATGATCATGCGCGACACGTCCTCGCGCTCGGTCTCCCCACAGGAGATGGAACGGATGTTGATGCCGTGGCGCTGGAAAACCAGAGCCATGGCGGCCAAGACGCCGGGCTCATTCCGGACCAGGGTGGAGATAGTGTGACGCATGGGAGGCTCCTTGATGAAGGGATGAGCGGACCGGACGAGTATGTCAGGGCTCGCGCTTTGAATCAAGGCGACCCCAGAGGAGCACGTTTCGGAGCGGAGGCGCAAAGACGGAAAGACATGGATCCCCGCCTTCGCGGGGATGACACTGAAAAGCGCGGGCAGGTCGTGCATTTCCGGCGATGCGTATAGCTCCGGACCCGTCGATTCACAGCGGCGTCATTCCCGCGAAGGCGGGAATCCATGCCTTTTCATTCTCATCGTCCACACCCCGGAATTAGGCGTTCCAGTCCAATATGACCTTGCCCGATTTGCCCGAGCGCATGACGTCGAAGCCTTTCTGGAAATCCTCGGCCGCGAAGTTGTGGGTGATGACCGGGGCCATGTTCAGGCCGCTCTGCAGCATGGCCGTCATCTTGTACCAGGTCTCGAACATTTCCCGGCCATAGATGCCTTTGAGTTTGAGGCCCTTGAAGATCACCTGCCCCCAGTCGATGGCCGTGTCCGAGGGCATGATGCCCAGAAGCGCAATGTGTCCGCCGTGGTTCATCTGCGCGAGCATTTCCCGGAAGGCATGAGGGTTGCCGGACATCTCCAGGCCCACGTCGAAGCCTTCGGACATGTGCAGGTCGGCCATGACCTCGGCCAGGGATTCGCTGCCGACGTTGACGGCGCGGCTGACGCCCATCTTGCGGGCCAGGTCCAGGCGGTAGTCGTTGACGTCGGTGATGACCACGTGGCGGGCTCCGCAGAAGCGGGCGATGCCGGCGGACATGATGCCGATGGGCCCGGCCCCGGTGATGAGCACGTCCTCGCCGACCAGATCGAAGGAGAGGGCCGTGTGCGTGGCGTTGCCCAGAGGGTCGAGCATGGCGGCCACGTCACCCGAGATGGTGTCGGGGACCTTGAAGGCGTTGACGGCCGGAACGCAGACATACTCCGCAAAGCAGCCCGGACGATTCACGCCCACGCCGATGGCGTTGCGGCAGAGATGCCGCTTGCCCGCCTTGCAGTTGCGGCAGTGCCCGCAGGTGATATGCCCTTCGGCGGAGACCCGGTCGCCGACCTTGAGACCGCGCACTTCGGAACCCACCTCCACGATGCGGCCCACAAACTCGTGTCCGACGGCCATGGGCACCGGAATGGTCTTCTCGGCCCAGGCGTCCCAGTTATAAATGTGAATATCGGTACCGCAGATGGCGGTCTTGCCGACCTTGATCAGAATATCGTTATGGCCGACCTCGGGCACGGGAATCTCTTCCATCCAGATTCCGACCTCGGGTTTGGCCTTTACCAGTGCTTTCATTTTTTCCATTTTCTTCTCCTCGTATCCTCTGAAATTTTTTCTCATCACTGCAAAATCTTGAAGATGGATTCCCGCCTTCGCGGGAATGACGGACTCTGTGGACCTCGTCTGAAATTTATCTTCAGCGCTGCAAATCTGAAGATGGATTCCCGCCTTCGCGGGAATGACGGTTCCAGACCGGCCAATCCGTAACTCAAGGAATAACCATCGCCCATGTTATCACTGGAGAAGACATTCGAGGCCTTGCGAGAATGCCTGCCGGGACAACGCTCAAGGCTTTGCGGGTTGCCGGGATGGTGGGCGTCGACTGTCTGACTGAGCCAGGCCTCGTTTGTCGCATTGTCGCCTGCCGCTCGAAGCGCTGTCTGCTGTTCGTCAGCAGCGGCAATGCGGCTCTACGAGGCCGGCGAAGGAGTTTCGACGAGCCGCCATCCCGGCATCCCGCAAAGCCTCCCCCATCCTGCCCAGTCCCTTCCCCTCTCCAATCCTGCCCAGTCCCTTCCCCTCTCCAATCCTGCCCAATCCTTTCTTCCAGCCCGGCCCTAAATCACTCCCAACTCCTTCCCAACCTTCACAAACGCCGCCACCGCCTGCTCCAGCTGCTGCCGCGTATGCGCCGCGCTCATCTGGGTGCGTATCCTGGCTTTTCCCTTGGGGACCACCGGGAAGCTGAAGCCCACCACGTAGATCCCCTCTTCAAGCATGCGCGCCGCCATGCGCTGGGCCAGCACCGCATCCCCCAGCATGACGGGGATGATGGGGTGTTCGCCCGGAACCAGGGTGAACCCGGCCTCGGTCATGGCCTTTCTGAAATACCGGCTGTTCTCTTCCAGCCTCATGCGCAGCTCCGGCTCTTCGCGGATCAGGTCCAGCACGGCCAAGGAAGTGGCCGTGATGACAGGGGCCAGAGTATTGGAGAACAGATATGGCCGGGAACGCTGCCGCAGCCACTCGACAATCTCCCTGCGCCCCGACGTGTAGCCGCCGGAAGCCCCGCCCAGGGCCTTGCCCAGGGTGCCGGTGATGATGTCCACCCGGCCCATGACGCCGCAATGCTCATGCGTGCCGCGCCCATTCTCGCCCATGAAGCCCACGGCATGGGAATCGTCGACCATGACCAGGGCGTCGTACCTGTCGGCCAGGTCGCAGACGGCCTTTAAATTGGCGATGCTGCCGTCCATGGAGAAAACCCCGTCGGTGACGATGAGCCTGTACCGGCAATCCGCGGCATCTTTGAGCTGCGTTTCCAGATCGGCCATGTCGTTATTGGCGTAGCGGAACCGTTTGGCCTTGCACAGCCGCACCCCGTCGATGATGGAGGCATGGTTCAGGGCGTCGCTGATGACCGCATCCTCCGCGCCGAGCAGGGTCTCGAAGAGGCCGCCGTTGGCGTCGAAGCAGGAGCTGTACAGGATGGTGTCCTCGGTTCCCAGAAATTCGGACAAGCGGCTCTCAAGCTCCTTGTGCACGTCCTGGGTGCCGCAGATGAAGCGCACGGAGGACAGGCCGTAGCCGTAGCGGTCCAGCGCCTTGTGCGCGGCCTCGACGAGTCGCTTGTCGCCGGCCAGTCCAAGATAGTTGTTGGCGCAGAAGTTGAGCACCTCGCGGCCGCCCGCCACCGTGATGCGCGCGCCCTGGGCCGAGGTGATGACTCGTTCCGCCTTGAAAAGCCCGTTTTCCCGCAGCTCGGCAGTCTGCCGCGCCAGATCGTCCAGTATTCGTTTCATGCCGCCCCCCCGCTAAAATTCGATTTGCGCAATTTTATCGCCATAAAATTTCTTGTCAAGGAATCAAAGAGCAATATATTAACGAATACCACAATAACACCTCGTCCGCAGACACCTTGGCCAAGACTTTGTCTTTGTTTGAGGACTTGAGTAAGAGCTGCGCGGGAGCAAGGCACACATGAGCGAGAAAGAAATCACCCTGGATCAGATGGATCGTCAGATCATCGACGCCCTGCAGGACAACGGGCGCGAGTCCTATACGAGCATCGCCCAGCGGCTGGGCGTATCCGACGGCACGGTGCGGCTGCGCACGGAGCGGCTGCTGAAAAGCGGCTACCTGCGCATCTCGGCGTCGGTGAACCCCATGTTTTTCGAGGACGGCCTGACCGCCACCGTCGGGGTCAGCCTGGAGGGACGGGCCAATGCAGAGATCATGCGCGCCATAGCCAGCCTTGACGGGGTGCAGTCCGTGTCTAATGTGTCTGGACGGTTCGACCTGCTGGTTGAAATCCACGTGTCCTCGCGCAGCGACCTGCGCCGCTTCCTGGTGGACGACCTCTCGGCCATCGGCGGCATCCAGAACACGGAGACCTTTTTGTATCTGGAAACCATCAACAAGTGGGTGCAGCAGCGCCCGGACGGCACGAAAAAATGAGCAATATCCTGCACGGGTTCACGGACCCGAAATATCTGGAAGTGATGATCGCCAAGGCCGAAACCCAGTTGCGCGAAGCGGACAACGAAGACGACCGGAAGCGCTTCGGCGCGTATCTGGAGGTGTTGAAAGGATGGAAGGAAAAAATCACGGCGAGCCAGGATGTCTGCTCGCCCGATGCAAACGAATCGAAATAAAGACTACGGAGCAGACAGCCGCTCCCGCATCAAAAGCCCAATCAATTCGACGCGATCGAGGCGCTCGGCATAGCCCTTTTCCAAAATTACTAAAGCAGTCCTGTTCTTTTCCTGTTCGGCCCGCGCAAGATACCCGGCCAGAATGGGTTCGACCTCGCGGCGCAACTGAGCGTCGGACTTTCCGTCCAGCGCCCTGAATAACGATTCCAGTTCTTCGGGCGCGGGCAGATCGGCAGCGTTCAGAACCGCGCCGATCCGCTCCCGATAGCGCTCCAGCGAAGCCTTTATATGGTTCTCCTTGATGACCGACAAACCCGACCAGCCCGCCCGCATCCATTGAAACACCCCGCTTTGCACCACCTCGCCCTCATCGAGATAGACCCCGATGGAGACGTTGGTCTGAATCCGGGACGAGACCCAGCCCAGCCCGGTCTTGGTCAATCCTTCCTCATCCGAATAGACGTAACGGCTGTTCTCGTCGCGCCCGACAAGGTACCCCTTGGTGCCCACTTCCGACGATTCGGGCTGCACGCTCACGGATAAAAGCGCCCGCTGGTCCGGCAAAAAAACAAGCACCCGCTTTAAACGCATCCCGTAGCATCCACCCGTGGACAGATCTGCGGTGGTGCGGTCGTATTGCTCGCCTCGCACGACGACTGTCCTGGCCGGCGGCCAGGGCTCGGTCCACAGCCGCCGCTGCTCCTCGGCGCTGCCTTGCGTGGTCCAGACGGAGGAGCGGATCGAAAATGGCTTTATAAGCTCCTGGGGAATTTCGGCATTGTAGAGGTAGCGCAGCAGACGCTGCATGGGCATGTTGATCGCAAAGCCCTGATATGCGCCGGGGGCGTCGTCGTATCGGGGCAGGCCGCCGCCAGCTTCGCCCTGCGCCCGGACATGGGCGATAAGAGACGCGATGCGTTCCGGGTCCGGGTCGTGGCCGCGGAGCACCTCGCGGCACAGATGATCCACCGCCTGCTCAAGGCCCAGCAGCGACGAGTGGGGGCCGAGGGCAAGGGCCTGGCCCGCGCCAAGACCGAAAAAAAAGAGGATGAGTCCGCAGACCCACCCCCGCCGCGCACCAACGGGGACACTCACGTTATATTTCCCCTTCCTTGACGAAAAAGCGGACCTGCGACCCCGTGACCGAGCTGCGACCCGTGTACAGAAAAACGAGCAGAAAAACACCCTGCAGGAGCAGCAGCACCGGCACGCTCCACAGGGCGGCAAGCCCATGGCCAAAATTCACCGCGACCCCGTGCGCAGACAGAAGCAAGGCAGGCGCAAGTCCGTAGAGAACGCCTACGGCGGCCATGATCTGATAGGCGGATATCTTCTGCTCTCCCCGGTAGTCGGCGCGGAAGAATTCGGAAATCATCCGCCAGACCTGGGTCACAACCAGCGGTACGATCATGGCCGCCGAAAAACTCGCGGCCGCGAAGAAGACCATCCCCAGACAGGCGGCGGCGCAATACAGGTAAGCGGTCATGAGCTGCACGGGCACCAACTCGCGCCCGCAGAGCTCATGGGCGTAAGCCGCTTTCTTGGTCTGACCGTGGAAAACGATGTTCCAGCGGTTGAAAATCCCGCGCCACGGTTCGGGCATGGTCTTTACAGGGCGACCGTAGCAGCAGCCGAAACTTAAGCACGCCAAGCGACCAACTCCTTCACCTACGGCGTAGGCGATGGCCAGAGCCGCAAGAGCCGGCAGCACTGCTCCCTGCCCGGTCAGCGAAACCACGGCCCAGGCTACAAAGGGGGCCACGACTATGCCCACGAAGGCGGCCCCGCCCACGCTCAAGGTGTTGGGCTTGCCTTCGACACGACGTGCCACGATCTTCGCCGCCGGTATGCACAGCCCGAGCATGCCCGCGACCATGAGCACAAGTCCAAGGAGCCCCATGCCGACAGACCCCAGCAGCGCGACAGCAACGGCCGTGGCCAGCGTGTAGGCCAGGGCGCTCAAGGCCCCGTACCAGGTCAGATTCAACGCCTGCCACGCGCCGTCCGAATTCTTGAACAGGGGCACGCTGGCCATCATCTGCCAGCGTTCACCGGGAAGAGCCCCCCCCGCCCCAGGCGATGAACGCGAAAAGCGCTGCCCCGAAACACAAAATCAGCACATACTCCATATTTTCTCCAGCCAGGCCGAGACGCCCGGGTTATGCGTTGGGTCCAAGGATGCGGCCGATGCTCTCGCGCACCCGCACGTCCGTTTCCACCCAGGGACGCCCCAGCCAGCTCGAAAAGCGGCTGCCGACGTCCCCGCGAAACTGATTGGCGACCAGGTCCGGGCTGAATTCAACCCGACCCGGCTCAAAAATGAGCACATCAAGAGAACTCCCGGGTCGGTACAGGCTCTTGGGCTGCCCTTTGCGCAGGAAAAGGCCGGGACGCATCCGCTCGCACGGCTCGTAGCCGCTACCGGCATAGGCCTGCACGATCTGCCCGATCATGAGCGCCGCCACCTCGACCATGGCCACCAGGCCGCACCCGCTTCCGCCCGACACGTCGGTGTCGATGACCGTGACCGCGCGGCGGTTGCGGGAAAAAGGCGTGACCTCGCTGATGACGGCGGCCGGATTACAGGAGTGAAACGCGCCCTCGATCTCGTAGAAATCGCGCACCACCCCGCTGACCGGAGCGTGATTGTAATGATACTTGTCCGGGGTGAGGCGAAAGATGGCAAAATCACCGCCCGTGAAGGACCAGACCCAGTTCGGACGCCCCAGAAACTCCGCAAAGGAAAAGAATTTGTCCTTGATGAAAAGAACGCTCTCCTGGCTCAGCGACCCCGCAAACATGCGCGAGTCGGCGGGTGAGACCACGGCCAGAGGGTCATCGCTCATGGGCCGAACCGCGTCGTAGCGGATGCGACGCTCGAAAATGCGGCGAGCCGTGGTGTAATAGGATGCGTCCTCCATGCATTCCGAAAGATCGATGCCCAGACGCCGGATGAGCGAATTCGCGCCCGAAATGCGTGCGCCCAGAGGCAGGTCGTAGTTCATGAACCCCAGCAGGCTCGATGCGCGGCCCGATACCACGGCATCGAACAGGACCGGAGCCCGCTCCCTCACCCGCGAATACAGATAACCGATGGCCCGGTCGCAGAAAAGTTCCTCATCCCGGATCCGCCCGGAATCTCTAGCTATATACTGATGCGTCATATTTTTTTCCCATTTTTTGTCCACTCAAGCGGGCATTTTCGCTGTGCATGCCGATGACAAGAAGCAGGAGCTGAATCAGCACCGGCCGACACCCGCCCAGCTCGCCCGTGCGTTTCAATTCCGTGCGGGCCTCGCGCGCGAACTCCATGATGTCCCGTCCGCCGAGCAGCGCGGGAAGCCCGGTACGGCAGAACTGCGCGGGCAGACACCCGAAATTCTTGACCGTCTCGCAGTCTTCCAAAAGGTAATCGAGGGCTTCGGCAAGATGCGAGCGCCTCAATTCCCCTCTATAGACCTCCTCGGCCCCCATGTTGAATTCCTGCGCGCGCAGGGCCAGCGGGGTGCGCGCTCCGGCATGCTCCAGAATGCGCCGGGTCAGCTTTCCCCCGGCGCCACGTTCCGGATCCGTGATACGGGCGCGCAGATCGCGCAGAAGATCACCCGCCCCGAAAAGTTCGATCACGTCCCGGCCCTCGGATTCGATGAAATCGAGCAGCGCCATGCGGTACTCTTGCACATGCACGCGCAGGGTTCCCGGATAGCGATGACTGCCACGGACGCGGGACGCCCTGGAAACGAGGTCGAGCAGCAAGGCGTTGCCGGAATCCCGGCGCACGAAAAAGGTGGGCAGGTTGATGGCCGTGGCAAAAAATATCTGTCGCCGCTCGCTCTCCACTTCCGGGCTGTCGGGAATCGAAGACCGGCTGACGCGGCCGCTGAGCACCAGCTTGCAGGCCAGCGCGCTTAGAAACTGCTGCAGGCGCGCCGCAGGCCGCATGTCCTCTTCCAAAGAATCAAAGAGGCTGTAAAAACGACCCTCGAACCCGGAAAACCCCATCACTTCGAACGAGCGCTGCTTGTAGAGCAGGTAGGTCGACATGGACTCGTGAAAAACGCCCATGGCCGCAAGGTCGCGCTTCAGCCGCAGGTCGTTGCCGACCTCGCCGTCCAGGGCCGCGCAGCGATGGGTGCTCATGAGCGTGGTCATGTAGTCGAGCAGGCGAAAATCCGGGATGAAGTCGCCGCGCAGGCCAAAAATCCGGGCAATGGTCCTGTCCATCAGCGGCGGGCCGAAGGGGGTCAGGGGGCGGCCACAGACTTTAAGCTTGGCCTTCTTCTTCCAGCGCCGCCAGATCATGCGCAGGTGGGTGTAATCAAGCTCGTGCGGCAGGAACCCGAGCGCCTTTTCCGGATGGAAATCCTCGAAATCCATACGCATGGGAGCTGCGCTGTAGGTGCCGACAAAAAGCGGCAGAAAATGTTCCACGATCTTGATGACCAGGTCACCCAGATATTTTTCGTCGGCCGCGCCGAAATCGCCGCCACGCATGAGTTCTCCCAAACGCTTGCTGCCAAGGGAGATGTGCGTGCCGTTGTTGGCCAGGCAGGTGTTGGAGGTGTTGGGCAGAACGACCAGATTGTTGGTCAGGATGCCGGATTCGCGCAGCTTGGCGATGGTGTTCAGCTGACTGCGCGAAAGCATGCGGTGGCACAGGCCCATGTATTCCTTCTTGGCCTCGCCCTTGTCCCAGCCCGACAGGCACGGGTTCATGAACAGCTCGCGGTAATGGGCGTCGGGAATGATCTCGTTCAGGCGCTTCTGCCGGGCCGGAGGCAATGGCGCAAAATAGATCATGGCCCGCTGCCCGTGATCCAGCAGGCCGAACCGTTCGTTGGCATGGTCGAGCAGAAGCTGGGACAACAGGAATCGCTGGCTGGTTTCCCGGGCGATGCCGCGCCCACCTTCAAACGCCTCGTTCATGGGTGCGGGATAAAAAGAGAAGGTCTCGGGGGAGGTGTTGTCGTTCAGAAAATGACCGAGAAAGGATTCGGCCAGTTTGCGCACCTCGGAGGTTACCCCTGACCCGGCCAGATCGGCTAGAGAGAGCTTCAGAAGATAACTGATAGGGATGCGCAGCCAGTCTTCGCCCTCTTTGGCAAAGAAGAAGTCCGCGCAATCATTCCTGCGCCCCGACGCTGCGTCGCTCTTGTCCGCCAGCAGGTCCCGCTCCAGAGTGTGTCGGGCAAAGGTGTTCAGGCGACTCATGGGAAAGCGGACCCAGCTGTTTTCCCAGACCGCGTCAGACCCAGCCTGCAGATAGCGTTCAAGCTCTAGCAGGGTGTGACTTGAGGTGTCACCGGCCACGGTGCGCCGGGCCACATTCTGATAGAAACTCGAGTCCCGGATTCGCAGCGGCAGATCCACACAATCCGGGCTGCCCGTGACCGCGACCTGCAGTTCGCTCTCGCTCCCGGCCGTAGCGTCATCAGGGCCAAAAGGAAGCAGGTCCACCAGGCGGTCGTTCCAGACACCTTCGAATCCCATCTTCCCGGCCAACCGCCCTTCCATGCCCGCCTGCATCATTGTCGTATCGAAAAACATGCACACCACCTTGTTTCACTGCCTTGAACAGATATATATGAAGGGGATGCGAAGAATCCGTGACCGGACTGTGACAGCTTTGCCAGCCCTTCGGGGCGGACGACCAGGACTGTCACCCAAACGTCACCGCGCTGTCACGGGCATGCGCGAGGCTCACGGCAAGGAAGGGTCATGGAGATGAACACCATTGCCCAATACGGTCCTATGGCCATCGCGCTGGGCGCTTTCGTGGAAGGGGAGACGGCGGTGCTTCTGGGCGGGGCGGGCCTGGCGCTGGGGCTGTTCGATTTCTGGACCGTGGTGGGGGCGGCCTTTGCAGGCAGCATGGCCGGAGATCAATTCTTTTTCTGGCTCGGCAGGCTCAAAGGGGCCGCCTATCTAGCAAAGCATCCGCGCTTCGGGGCCAAGGTCGTCCGCGTCGGCAGCCTGCTGCTGCGCCACCGCCTGCCGCTCCTTGGCACCTACCGGTTCATCTACGGCATGCGAGGGGTCATCCCCTTTGCCTTTGGCGTGTCGGACCTCTGCTGGCGCTTCTTTCTTGCCGCCAACCTGTTCACGGCAACGCTATGGTCGCTCCTCATCACCCTGCTCGGGCTTCATGCCGGAAAATTCCTGACCGATCCGACTGTCGTCGCAAGGCTGCCCCTGTTCGGCGCGGGCGCTGCCCTGCTTTTCGGGTTGGGGATGCTGGTGCGTGGACGCTTCAAGGCCCGGCCCTGAACGCGGCGGGTCTGCCGGGTTCCGGGCCATCGACGCAGGATAGAGGTTCAGGACGCGACCTCCGGGGAGACAACAAGCGCGGGCGCGGCCTGCGGTGGTGCGAAGCGCGCCAGTTTGTCCGTGCGCATGGGCCTAGTGCCGTCAAAGAAATCGCAGGCCATGTAGTAGCGCAGGTCGGAAAACCAGATGCCGGGCAGATCCGGGCGGGACGAGAACCTGCGCATAACCTCCAGCGGGTTGGAGAGTGCCATCCCGAAAGGACCGAGCAACTCGGACGGGTCGCGGAAGCATTCCCATTCGCAGCGCCGACAGACCGGCTCGCCGCCCGGCAAATCCGTAAGCTCCCAGAAAGGCCCGAGATCCTCCGCGCTGCGATAACCGCAAGGATAGGCATGTCCGGCCGTGGCATCCACGAAAAAGAAGTCCAGGCCGCCGCGACAGGCGTACGTTTGCCCGCCGTCCCCATCCGTCTGCCGCACAAGGGCGTCCAGTGAGGACAGCGGCGTGAAGAGGCGAATGCGTGACCTGAAGTTTGGCACGACATCCCTAAGCGCCAGCAGCATGGCCCTTTTCTCCTCGGGGCTGAAACGGATGAAGGAGTCCGAGGATGTGGCCTGGTAAACGGCACGATCTTCGTCACTCATGGGATAGCAACAATTGGCGATGGTGAAGCCAAGGTTCGTCACAAACGTGAAAAAGCGGGTGAAGGCCTCGAAAAAGCCCTGCCGAAATCCGTGCGTATCAAAAGGACCGTGCAAAGCCGGAATGTGGCCACCGCAAAGACGGTTGATACCCAGGTTGACCGAAGGGTAAAGGCCGCGATCGTGAAAGATGGGCAACGCCTTGGCCATGCCCCGCACCACGCCGGGCAGGCCCCGGTTTGTCTCGTGGATGTCCGGGTCGCTGGAATCGAGACTGATCCAGAAATTGCGGATGCCGCTCTCAAGCAATTCATCGGCCGTGCGGCGCATGCGGTCCTCAAAATCCGGGGCCTCGTGGCGCTGAAAGATAAAGCCGTTGGTGCCGGTGCGAATGTACGGGATACCGAGCTTTTTGGCTCTGCGGATCATGCCGGTCAGTCGCGGCAGGTCAAGCAGAGGCTCCCCGCCGGTGAACGAAACGGCCTGCATGCCAAGCCTGGCCACAGTATCGAGAATGCGATCCACGACCTCCGGGTCGAGACTGTGACGGGCGAAGGAATGATCGATGCTCATGCCGCATTGCACGCACCGTGCATTGCAACGGGTCGTGATCTGAATCACGGCCTGGCCGGGAAGGCGTCCCCGGAACAGGGCGCGACATGTGGACAGAAACTTCATATACAAACTCCTGTGACCCTAAAGCCCTTTACATTCCGGACCCGGGCTCACGGATTGAGAAGCTCTCGCAAACCCTTGGCCGTCTTGAAATGAATCCGCCTGCGAGCCGGAATTGCGATGGACTCCCCAGTGCCCGGGTTCCGCCCCATGCGCGCGGCACGAAGCACCACTGAAAAGGAACCAAGCCCTGGCAAGGAAATTCCTTGGCCTTGGGTCAGGGCTTCGCGGATGACCGCGTAGAAGGCTTTTTGGGGGGAAGAATGGGTCGTTTGAGACACATGGGACGAATGGGCTACAGGGAGCTCCGCATTTTCATACGTCCCCTTCGTCCCAGAGGTCCCATTCTTCTCATCTTCTTCCACCCCCACCTCTTCCGTCAGCTCATTTTTTTTTTGCTTCGTCACCCAGAGGGCTCGATGACAAAACCGGGGCTTCCAACAGTGTCGCCACCGGGGTCAGCGGCTGCATTTTGTTCGGCACCCAGGAAAGCTTGAGCTCAAGCTTCTCCTTGTCGCTTTTCTGCTTTATTTCGAGTTCTGCCTCGATGCTGTCCGAAGGCCGCAGGATCAAGGGCCGCTCTTCGTTGTCGAGAATGAGAGTGCCCTGTTTGAGGCCCGCGAGCACGGTTTCCAGATACGCGACCAGATCATCCTTGGTCATGGTGTTCTTGGACTTAAACTTGTCTTTTCCCATAAAAAACCTCCTTGTGGTATCACGCTAGAGAGATGAGCGCCTGACAGAGCAGATGCGGATCGATGACGCCGGTGTTCGTGTCGGTCAGGGGAGTTTTAATGATCTGAATACCCAGTGAAGCCAGCTCCCGCTGCGAATTTTTTGTGTCCGGATAGGTCACGGACGGATCAAGCAGGACAAAATCGAGGACATCGCTGATGGCGATGCTGTCCGGGGCGTCGGCCCTCAGGTGACGCAGCAGGGTCCGGACCTGGCCCGCCAGGGACAGCCCGATCGATTCGGGGTCTTCGAACGTGTTGGGAATGAACACCTTGGGACAAGGCGTCTGGCTCACGGCCTGACCCACTCCATGGGGCAGCAGGTTGGCGACGAGGGAGCTGTAAAAACTGCCCACTGGGTAGCAGATGAGGTCCGCGCCCTGGATGGCCCTTCGGATCTTGTCGCGGATGAGCGGCCGCACCGGGGCGTTGCCCTTGGCCGGATCGACCAGGGACAGTTCGGACACGGCGCGGGTCAGAGGGGACGTCTCCTTGCCGGTGAGCAGATGCTGGCCGATGAGGTGTCCCCCGCCCTCCAGCACGGCTCGAAGTTGCAGGTTGGAGTTGATCAGCAGGCGGACTTCCCCACGCACCTGGACCAGCTTGGAATAGATGTAGACAATGGGGTCGATGTGCCGCCTGTTCTCGAGATACCCGGCGGTCAGGATGAGGTTGCCGACGCTCGCCCCGTGCAAGTCGAAATCCGGGCCAATGGATTTCTCGAAGAGCTGCAGATGATGGCGGATGATCTTGCGCATGGGATCCGACACCCGGGTGATCAGCGGGTGGCTGCCCCCGACCAGGGCGGAAAGTTCGTTCTGCAGCTGCTCTGGGCTGGCGGTTTTGGGCAGGCGATGGGCAAAGAGCTCGAAAATTTCGGGATAGCCATGCAGGGTGCGGTCGGCCAGGGCCATGAGCCGGTTGCGCAGGTCGCCCACGGCCGGCATGTCGAAATAGCGCCGCAGCACTGCCGAGCTGCCTCCAGAATCAAACGGCGTGACCAGATGCACGGAGTTGTGGGTGTATCCGACCAGGGCCTGGCTGGTTTCCTTCAGCGCCGTGCCGCCGGTGAAAAACAGGACTCGCGGCCCGAGGTCGGGGCTGCGTTGCGCCCTGGCCACGCGCACCGGATCAGGGACATTGACCTCCCGGGTGACCCGTATCGCCGTCATGCGCTCTCCAGCAGGCGCAGACAGCAGGCCGCGGCCTGGTCAAAGTCCACGCCACCGCTGATCTCGAAAACCCTGCACCCGCGAAGAGCCTTGACATAATCGGTAGCCGTGGGGGCATAGCCGTTTTCGGCTGTGAAAAAGAGGCCGGTGTCCTTCATGAAGGCTTCCAGCAGATCGTGCCGCTGGCTGATGTCGATCTCCTCAATGCGCGTGGGCGAGCCGTCCCGGTGCCAGTTCAGCAGCACCAGATAGCGCATGGGGCACTGCAGAATGAAACGATCCGGGCCAAAGAGCTGGTCGATGAGCGCGTCGTATTTATGCTCCAGACTCCAGAGCTCCTCCGGGGGCAGGCTTTGAAAACGCGCGGTGTCCTCCGGAGAAATAATGCCTGTCAGATCGGGATTGTGCAGCGCGGTGCCGGGATTGATACGCGGGTGCTTGGCCACGCCGAACATGACCGGACCGGGCGTTCCCGGGCTGATCATCAAACGGTCGTTGCTGACAAAGGTCACGCCCTTGCTGACCAGATGCAGGGCCAGGGTGGACTTGCCCATGCCCGAAAACCCGGCCATGGCCATGCCGGTCTCGCACACGGCCACGCCGGCGGCGTGGGCGAGGAGGCAGCCGTCGTTCAGCTTGTGTTCGATGAAGCGGTTGTTGATGAAATTGACGACCTGGTTGGGATTGGCCTCACAGTCCCCCACGGCCAGGTTCTCCCCGTTCCCGAAGAGAAAATGCATGCCGGTCAGGCGCTTGCGAATGACCCGTCCGCCTTCGATGTCGGCCCACTCCTCCTTGATCTTGGTCTTGCCCGGATCCGGCTCTTTGACCTGAAAAAATAGCCCCAGCTCCGGGACTTCGGCCTGCAGAGCCGTGATGGAAATATCCGCTTCCGCTCTCAGGCTCAGAAAGGGCGCGAAATACGTGGTCAGTTCCCGGGCCAGAACCGCGGAGTTGGTCATGACCCGAAAGCGGCAGTCGCCCATGCTCAGGCAGACCTGGTGCGGCGTCGCGATGCCAGCGCTCAAAAGATTCACGAGCCCGCTCAGGCTGATATCATTGTTCACGAATCTTCTCCATGACATAATCGGTGTACATGGCCGCCGCATCGAGCCCGCAGGCCTCCTGGATGCCGCGGAACCCGCCGAAGGCCGAAACCTCGAAGACGACAGGGCCGGTGGCCGCTTCCACCACATCGACGCAGGTGAAGTCGAGGTCGAAGAGGGCCTGGGCTTCCTCGGCCGTGCGCATGGCTTCGGGCGAAGGAGTGGCCGGAGCGTATTTGCCGCCCGACTCGATGGTCGTGTTCCAGGCCCCGGTACCGCAGCGGGCGTAGGTGGTCAGATACTTGCCGCCCAGAAAGACGATGCCCAGATCCTGCCCGGGCAACTCTATCTTCTGCTGCATGTACATGATGGGATTTTCCGCGTGGAAAGCCTCGATGGCGGCGCGCGCCCCGGCGCCGTGTTCAATGACCGTCATGCCCCGGGCCTTTGACGTGAAAAGCGGTTTGAAAACGGCCGCGCCGTAGCGCTGCACCGCGCCCAGCGCCTCGTCCACGGATTCGGTGATGGTCGTGGGCGGCATGGGAATGTCTCCCAGGCGCAGGGTCACGGTGCAGCTCAGCCGGTCCAGGACCCGCATGATGGACATGGGCGAAGAGAAAATGGGCAGCCCGCGCTGCGCCAGAAAACGCAGCACCTCAAGCCTGTCCAGAAGATCCGGGGAATAGCGCGCGCCGATCTTCTTGATAATCAGGCCGTCAAGCCCGCCCAGATCGACTCCCTCGGTCCAGACCTTGCCCGCGTCCAGATCCATGCAGACCTGCCCCATATCCACCAGCAGGCGGAATCCGGTCTTGGCGGCCACCGTGTCCGCAAGAAGTTCCGAAGACCACCCGCCGCGCGTACCGACCACTCCTATCTTCATAAGCGATTCCTAATAGTTAAGTATTTCCAAGGGGAAAGAGAACTGTGCCGGTTCCTCCAGGCTGTGCTCCGTGAGCTGCTCCATGAGGAAGAGGCAACGGTTGTACATGGCGTGGGCAAAGGCCCGGTTCAGCTCAAAGCGGGTCGAGGTATAGAACGATCTGGCCACCCCGAGTCCAAGACGGATGTCGAAGCTCTCGTCACCATGGGCCTTGGCGAACGCCTTGCTGAACTCGTAAAAGCTTCTGATCGTCGCGGTGATCCGTGCGCGCGACTCCCGGTCAAAGGCGGGCAGCCGGAAATTGGAGACAAGAAACACCGAGACGTCCTGCACGTAGTCGGAATGCTGCGAGCGGTGCAGATCAATAAAATACACCTTCTGATCCAGATGGTTGTAGATGACGTTGTTGATGTTGAAGTCGCCGTGGATGAACACTGAGAATGGAGCGGGATATCTGGCTTCGATATCCATGCAGCTCCTGATCAGTCCGCCGGCCGAGGGGATGGCCACGGAACCTATGCCCATGGCGGGACGCATGAGATCCGGATGGACCTGCAGGATGGAGGACATGCGGTCCAGGGCCTGGCGCATCATGTTCGTCGGCAGGGAGTGCCGACTCATGGTCTGTTCCCAAACATGCTGAACAGTCTGCTCGAAAATGAACAGGGCGTTCTTGAGAATCTCCTCGTCCGAATTGAAGATGGCTTCGTCCAGGGTGCAGCCGGACAAAAATTCGGTCAAAAGCGACGCGTTCTCGCCCTCCTCCTGATAGCTGAATACTTTCGGGACCAGTCCGGGAATAATCTCATTCCAGCATTCCAGATTGATTTTCTCCTGGCGGATCTTGCGCAGGTTGCCTTCCTTGAAAATGGAGTCCCGCGCCTGGGGACTCTTCTTCCCTTCCACGCGGGCGATGCGGCAGCCCGAGCGCGAACCCCAGATGCCCTGGAAATCCACATCCGTGACATCCCCCTGCAGGCCCGATTTGTTCAGGTTGCGCTGCAGGGCCTTGAACTGCTGGATCTTGATGCGCTCGCCGATGATGACGAAAAGCAGGGCCTCCCCGATGTTGAGCAGGCTGTCCCCGATGCGCTCCATGTAACGGATGATGAAAAGCGAGGTGATATGGTCCTCCACGTTGCGGCCGATGCGCAAGTGGATCATGATCTTGTCGAAATTCTCCTTGTACATGAGGTCAAGTTCGTCTTCCATGCGGCAGATGGACAACGCGCCGGACAGATTGGCCTTTTGCAGGACAGGAACGATCTCGCTGACCGTTTCGTGGATTTTGAGAAAACTGTCCTTGTAATCAAAATTTTCCAGAAACTTGTGCGTGGTGAGGTAGCCCATCTGCTTGGCTATGTTCACGCAATAATCGCCGATGCGCTCCAGATTGATGGTGATGATGTGCACGGCGCGCAGATACTTCATTTGATCCTGACCGAGCCGGGTCTGATTGAGCGTCGTGAAGCATTTGTTTTCAATGACGTTCTTCAGATTGTCTATGTAATCGTCCTTGCTGAATATCTTGTCATAGGTGGAGGGCGTCGGCTCCAGCAGAAATTCGAACGTGGCCTTGATCTGGTTTTGAACTTCCATGATCAGGAACCGGAAATTCTCATCGAGCCCTTCAAAACTTTTGAGCATGGCGTGTCCTAAGAGGTGATGGAAATTGTGCCAGACGCCGGGGATTCATCGCTTTTGTCTTTCCAGCCGACCTTGATGGCCAACTTGTTCTCCGAGCCCTTCTTCTTCACCGACACCTCGAATTTCATGTACCCGCCCGGATGCAGGCAGATTTCAGACCCCTCGGATTTGAGCACGATCCGCCCCTCGGCAAATCCATCCTGCAAGGCCTGCAGATATTTCTGGATGGTCCGGCTGTCCTGTACGGACTCGAATTCGAATTTATCGTCTTGAGACATGAGTATTCCTTTTTTTCAGCCCAGCAGGCGTTCGCGATATTCGCGGATGACGATTTCCCGGCTCATGCCCGAGAGGATGAGCCGCTTGGATATCTCCAGGTCATCCCAGGCCGGTTGAAAGCCGATCTCCCGATTCGCCTTTTCCACATTTTGCGACGTGACGGTTTTGACTTTCTCACCCATGTGGGTGTCGTCGCCCATGAAGACCAGTTTGCGGCGTGTGGACGGACCCGCGCAGGCATTGGCCCGGCCCACGGCCGCAATCAGAAAATCCGTGTAACGCTGCGACTGGGGGTTCCAGACCTCGTACCCGTCGACGTCGTAGTCGGCGAGCAGGATGGGCCAGAACTGCTCCGGATGGGGGATGATGATTCCTCCGCCAAGAGCCCGGACTTCCTCGATGACCTCGGAAGTGCGATAGAAATAGCGCAGGGAAAAGTGGGTTTTGACAATGGCCTTGACCGCCGACAGATAGGTCTGGATGCGGTCGATGAGTTCGCCGTCATAGAACGGACGCAGGGCGTCGAAATAGTTGCGCAGCAGCTTGTTCTTGAGAGCGTCCGGGGACAGGCCGGCGTGTCTGTCCTCGACCATGCGCCGCACCTTGGTCACATGGTGCCGCACGAATTCGACCAGATCCAGATCCGCCCCGGTCTCCCGCGCAGCCTGTTCGATGCGGTCTTCCAGCGGAGCGGTTATGGCGTGCATGAAATCGAAAAGCTGCGACGCCCGGTAGGTCTGGGTGTGGCGAAGCATGGCGCGCAACGTGTGGGCGTGCTCCAGGCGGGATGTCTGGAAATGGAGCAGCAACTGCACCTTCTGGTTGAAGCCGTGGGAGTAGCAGTCCACCTCCACGCCGCTGAAATTTCCGTACTCCAGGATCTCGTTGTGCTGGGTCGGGATGATCAAATTCTCGGTCATGCCTGGGAACATGTTGTGAACGCGTTGCGTAATGACCGGCATGGGCACGAATTCCGGATGCCAGTGTACGGCCATGACGCTTTGCTGGTCGGGGAGGACACGCTGCGGGGAGGCCAGCGCCGCCAACGTTTCTTCGCTGAGATTCGTGCTGGTCACGGATTCGAACACGGCGAGATCCCGTTCGGTGATAGCCGGATCCCAGGCCGCGGGATTCATTGGGTCGGATAAACGCATTGGCAAAACCTATTTGTAGCGATCGTGGCAGGATTTCTTGGCCTGGGCCAGTTCTTCGACCACCGCTGCTGTTGCGGCCTGGTCCTCGTGGTCGAAGGACACGCGCAGTCGCTCGCAAATTTCCGCATACGCAGGATAAAAGTCGTCACCGTATCCATGATACGAAATCATCTTTTCGGAATCCGAGAGGAAAACCGAGACTATTTCACGTGAAGGCATCTCGCCGCGGGCAACGCTTTCACGGATGGCCTTGAAATAGATCTGCATCCTCTTCTTGAGCTTCGAATAACTCTCGCACACGACGCCCGACCCGCACGGATCGTCGGCTCCGCAGACTTTCAGGCCCTTGCCCGTGAACTTCACTTCCAATGCATCGTCCTGGCCCAGATCGACCTTGATCTTGAACTTGACCAGTTCCGCAAGGCTGATCCCGTATTCACCCAGGTCATCGGACTCCTGCTCCAGGGTATCCGCCAGTTTGCGCAACAGGTCCGCGGCTTCGGCGCGTGAGAGCAGCCAATTGTGTTTCAGTTTCGATGCCATGCAATCTTCCTTGGTGAAAAGTAATATGGAAATGCTGATTTTCTCTGTTAACAGGGCCGCAAAGTCAATTCTCTTACTGTGACATTTGCGTCACAGTTCCGTGACAGCCTCATCCGGACCCAACATCAGTCCGAAATCTTTCTCGAATTGTCATGAGGGCGTAACAAAAATGACGCCCGCGCGGGATAGCGTGCGCAAACCACAAAGAGGTACGCATATGATCCCACGGCGCAAGGCGGACATGCATGTTCATTCCAAATTTTCCAGCAGGCCATCACAATGGATCCTGCAAAAACTTGGCTGCCCGGAGAGCTTCACAGAGCCCATATTCATTTATAATCAGGCCAAAGCGGCGGGCATGGATTTTGTCACCATCACCGATCACAACGTCATCGATGGAGGACTGCACATTGCCCATCTGCCGGGAGTTTTTTTAAGCGAGGAAGTCACCACCTACTTCCCGGAGGACCGCTGCAAGCTGCATGTCCTGGTCTACGGCATCACCGAGACGCAGCACGGGGAAATTCAGCGCCTGCGCGAAAATGTCTATGATCTGTGCGGCTACCTGCGCAGGGAAGGTCTGGTGCATGCGCTGGCCCATCCTCTGTTCGCGGTCAACGACAAGCTCAGCATCGACCATTTCGAACAGAGCCTGCTCCTCTTTGACGTCTTTGAATTGAACGGCTGCCGCGATGAAATGCAGAACACGGTCCTGCGGTCAATTCTGGCGGATCTGGACCGGATCACGATCGAGATCCTGGCCGACCGGCACGGATTGGAACCGCTGGGCCGCAAGCCCTGGAAAAAAGGACTCATCGGAGGATCCGACGATCATTCGAGTCTCAACATCGCAAGCATGCACACCTTCGCCCAAGCGGACGGTCTGGACGATTTTCTCGGCGCGGTGCGCGATGGACGGGCGCTGCCGTGCGGACGAGCGGCCACCGGACATGCCCTGGCACGCAACCTCTACGCCATAGCCTACCAATTCTACCGCGCCCGGACCAAGCGTTCGCGCTCCAAAATGCTCTGCATGCAGTTCGCCGACCATATGCTCGGTGCCGGCGAAACGTCCGCGGACGGTTTTATGGCCCGCCTGCACGCGGCCATCGGCACGCGCAAAAGCAGCACCTACCTGCGCCTGGCCGATGCCGAAGGGATCAAGGCCGTACTCTTGAAAGAGGTCACCCGCATCATCGAGAACGACCCCACATTTACGGCCATAGCCAAGGGAGAGACAGGGGCGGACCTTGACCAGGAGTGGTTCCGCTGCGTCGGCCAGGCCTCGGACAAACTCATCGCCACATTTATGGACCGCTTGCTGACTAGCGCGATCGGCGCGGACATCTTCGACATTTTCAGCACCATTGGCACTGCCGGGTCGCTGTACGCTCTTTTGGCCCCGTATTTCGTGTCGTTCGGGCTCTTTGCCCGAGAAAGATCGTTCAGCCGAAAATGCGCCAGGGCATTCGGACACGCGAGGCCGCAGCCGCTCACGCTCCTGCACTTCACGGACACGTTCGAAGACGTGAACGGCGTCTCCTGGACCATCCGGCAGCAGCTGGACATGGCCCTGGAGCATGGCAAAGACATGACCGTGATCACCTGCGGGCAAGGAGATAACGCACCGGGGATCAAGGTCTTCGACCCCATTGGCACTTTCGCCATGCCCGAGTATCCGGAACTTTCCATTTCGTACCCACCTTTCCTGCGCATGCTTGAGTACACGCTGGAAACGGACGCGAAACTCATTCTGGCCGCCACGCCCGGCCCTGTCGGCCTCGCCGCGCTGGCCATCAGCAAGATTCTGCAAATTTCCATCCACGGCACCTACCACACCGCCTTTCCCCAGTATGTCGCGTCCCTGACCGGCGATTCAGGGCTTACGGACCTGACGCGCAAGTACATGGCATGGTATTACAAGCAGATGGACGTGGTTTATGCCCCATCTTCGGCCATCGCCGAGGAATTGACGACTTTCGGCGTGGACCGCAAGGCCATCCGGGTTTACCCGCGCGGGGTCGACACGACGCGCTTCGATCCGATCAAGCGCAACGGCTTTTACAAACCCTGGCCAGGCGTGGACTCTTTCAAACTGATCTATGTGGGACGGGTTTCCAAGGAAAAAGACCTGGACATTCTGGTAACGGCTTTCAAAAGCATGATCGCGCGGATGAACGGATGCGACGTGCAACTCGTCATTGTCGGTGACGGGCCTTACCGGACGGAAATGGAGAAGGAACTCCACGGGTTGCCAGTGGTCTTCACCGGCGTGCTGCATGGCGAGGCCCTGGCGCAGGCTTATGCCTCCGCGGATCTTTTCGTATTCCCGTCCACCACGGACACTTTCGGCAACGTGGTGCTGGAGGCCCAGGCATCGGGGCTGCCGGTCATCGTCAGCGACAAGTGTGGACCGATGGAGAACATCGATCCCGACATGACGGGCATCATCGTTCCCGGCCGGGACGCGGGCAGTCTGGCACAGGCCATGATCGTCCTCAGCGCCGATACTCGCCGCACCAAGCGCATGGGTGAAGCGGCGCGCATCTTTGCCGAAGAACGCAGCTTCGGTTCCGCGTTTCTGGCCACCTGGGAACTCTACAAAAACGCCGCCTCGCCAGCCGCGTGAGGAAACGCACGGCGGACGGGGCGGCCACGTTGGAAGGGGAAAAAATCCGGGCCAATCCGGCCCGGTCATGAATCAAAGGCCGGTCTTGATAACCATGTCCGTGATCGGCCCGCGGGAGCGCTCCCCCTTGAGCACGATGTGTCCGTATCCGGGCAGGCCTTTGAGCATCTTCACGGTCCAGTTCAGGCCGTTGTTCGATTCGTTCAGGTAGGGGTTGTCGACCTGGCGCGTGTCGCCGAGGCAAATGCATTTCACGTTCTCGCCCATGCGGGTCAAAAGCGCCCGTGTCTCGGAGCGGGACAGGTTCTGCATCTCGTCGACGATGACCACCGCGTTTTCGAGGTTCATGCCCCGGATGAAGGCGATGGGCAGGATCTCGAAGCGCTTGGGGTTGAAACGGAAATTCCCGCCCTCGCTGTCGGCGAAGATGCGATTGGCCGGGCGCAGGTCGTGCAGCTTCATGAGCAGGTCCCCCACGTAGCGCACATAGGGGGCCATCTTCTCCTCAAGATCGCCGGGCAGGTAGCCGAGCTTGGCCCCGATCTCGATGACCGGCTTGACGAGGTAGATCTTACGATACGGGTTGTCCTTCTTCTCCAGAGCCATGAACAGGGCAGCGGCCAGGGCCAGGAAGGTCTTGCCGTACCCGGCCTCGGACTGGATGGTGACCAGGTTCACGGCATCGTCGAGAAGAAGCTCCAGAGCCAGGTTCTGATAGACATTGCGCGGACGCACGTTCCAGACGTTATGCTGAAAGTCGATGACGCGGGGCCCTGAGGTGGCGTGCATGTATGGCTGGCCGCCAATCCAGGCGAAGCTGTTGGGAAAAGGCGGTTCGCCCTCGCGCACAAAGCCGGTGTAGGACTGGGATTCGGAGCGGAACGGGTTGGAATCGCGGAACCCTTCGCTGGCAATGGCGTGGATGCGGGCCTTGAGCTGCAGGATGCGGTCGTTGGTGACCAGGATGGGCGCATCCACGCCGCTGTCTTTGAGTTCATCAAGGATCAGCTCGTCGCCGTTCTTGCTCTCCGCGTCCGTGAAAATCCGGGGCGGAAGGAACTGGATATCCGGGTCGTCCTGCAGCGCGGCGATGGCCTGGGCCACGATATGGGCCACGCGCGGCTCGCGCTTGAGCTTGTCCAGCTCTCGCAGGACGGTGTACGGCAGAATGACCCGGTTCTCCTGGCCGTTGCGCAGAGCGCGGATGCATTGAGGGTTGTCGATGAGCACATTGGTATCGAGTACATAATTCTTCTGCATGGACGGCTCAATCCTTAGGGGCTCATGCCCCGGTCCGGACCATTGACGGGAGAGGGCGGCCGATCAGACTGCTGCCAGAACCCCGTCCCCAAGTCCGGTGCGCCCGAATTCGCAGGGATTGCTGTCTATCATCTCCTGGCACTCTATGCAGAAGAGCGCGCTCGGTATGGCCAGGAGCCTGCGGTCGGCAATATGCTCGCCGCACATTTCACAGATCCCGTAGGAATCGTTGTCGATGGCCTTGAGGGCGACGGTGATGTCCCCCAGCAGCTTAACATTACGATTGTAGCGTATCACATTCCAGTCCCGTGAGGAAGCGGTACTGGCCTGGTCCGCCAAATCCGGCTCAAGTTCCCTGTTCTGGCTCATGACTTCCCGCAGGGACTCGTTCTCGTTTTCAATCTTCCTGAATTTTTCCCGCAACTGAGTCTCGATTCCACGATGAATATGGCAAACACGCGACATTGGGCACCTCCGTTATACGTGGCCGTCGGTCCACCCGGGATACCCGGATCGAACCTCTTGCCGTTGAAGCACCCTAGGCCCGACGTGTTGCGGGTCAGAGACGAAGGCGAGGAGGTTTCATGACAGAGTCACTCGCCTCCGTGCGCCAGGAGACGGTCGACGATGAGGCCCTCCAGGGCTGGATCGTCCTGCAGGGTCGGCTGGATCACGAATTCGACACCGGGAAACTCCTCCCGCAGCGAGGCAATCATTTGCGGAATATCCTGTTCGATATGCACCCCGTTGTAGAGAAAATACTGCATGACCACGATCCTCTTGCAGCCCTGTGAGACGAGTTCGCGCACCTGATCGGCCAGGGTCGGCTCGCCCAGGGAAAAAAAGGCCGGCAGAACCTGCGCGCTTGCGATTCGGCTTGCGACCCGCCCGACCATGGCCGTGAACTGCACGGCAACCTCCTTGCGCCTGCTGCCGTGCCCAAGCACGATCATTCCCGTATTATGCACACATCCTCCTCAAATGATAAAAAAAGGCCACCCACTCACGGCAGGCGGCCCTTGAACCGACGTTACCCGTCCCGTCCTAATGCTTGTGATCCTCATGAGCCGCGGCAGGCTGCTCATCGTGGGCATGGTCGTGATTGTGATCATGGGGATGGCTGTGGGTCAGATCCCCGTGGGTATGTTCATGCTCATGCTTGACCACGGTCGTACTGGCCTTGCCCCTCAAACATCCGCAACCCTTGCACATATAAACCTCCTTGAGCCTTGAAGCAGGCTGTTTGCGACATATATGAAGTTCTAGGTAATCCTTTCCTTGTCAAAGGCAATACCGGACAAAAATGCAACATTTTGCACAACTACACATCTTGTGCAGCCTGCGGCACGCAAACCACCCGAACAGAAAACATGCCGGCAGTCCAACAACCTGGAATAAAACAATTTCAGTTATTGGCACGGCGCCTGCTAAGATGAAATCAACCAAAGACATTCCACTACCTCCAGAATGTAATTGTAAAGGGAGCCTTAAATGTACCTGAAACACCTCATAATCGCCATCACGCTGGTCCTGGCCCTCGCAGCCGGGGTCCAGGCCTACCAAGGCGGCTGTCCGGGACAGGGACACTACCAGGACTTCATGTCCGGCCTGACCCCCGAGCAGCAGCAGAAAGTCCAGGCGCTGACTGACGAACACCACAAGGAACTCTTTGCCCTCCACAAAGAGCTCCTTGCCAGGCACGAAGCCATGGAAGCACTGTTCGCGGCAACCCCAACCGACAAGTCAGCCATCGACAAGGCCGTGGCCGAAGTGAGCGAACTGCAGGCGAAAAAAACGAAACTCAACGCGGACTATCGCGTGGAGTTGACTGAAATCGCCGGCAAGCCCGTTCCCCTCGAATCCGGCAGAGGCTGCGGACGCATGTCCGGGTGCGGAGCATACTCCAGCGGCGCCACCCCAGGCGCCGGCTCCTCCCCCGGGTGCCCAGCCGCACAAACCATGTAAACCCTCTCTCTCCCTCCCTTGTAAAAGGCAAAGGCCGTACCCCCTGCGGCCTTTGCCTTTTCCTTGAGAAAGGCAGGCCATGGAATTCGTTCTCCCGTCTCGCAGCGACCGCACCATCATGATGGCCACCATGGCCGTGTTCATCCTCGGTCTGGCGCTGAGCTTCTCCACATGGCGCAACCTGCGTCAGCAGCAGGACTCCTTTCATGAGAACGCCTTGGTCACGGCCCGCACCATTGCCGCCGGGATTGAAATCAATCTGCGCCGTGAATTGCAACTGCCCGCGAACCCCGAACACACCAACACGCTCCTGCATCTCCATGGCACCCTGGCCAAGGAATTGCTCCAGGACTATATCAAACGCACCGACGCCCGCTTCATCGGCCTCTACAACCCTCTCGGACACATCCTGCTCTCCTCCCACAATGATCCAAAGGCGATTCAGGGCCAGCTGCCGACCATCGCCTGGGCGAGCATCGGCATCGCGGGGGAATGGAGCGGCGAAATGAATTTCGAAGGCCAGCCCATCATGGTCCTGGGCCGCATCTCGCACCTGACCTCGGCCCCCGCCTGCCCCGATGGCCAGTGTCCACCGGACAAGCAGCCGCCCCTCCTGCTCATCGGCGTCGACATGACCCATCACCTGGCGGCCTTCGGCAAGTACAAGCGTACGGCCATCCTGCAAACAGGCTACATCCTGGCGGTGACCATCGTCTTCTGGATTCTGCTCCTGGGCTTTCTGCAGCGCAACGAACAGCACAGACGCCTGCAACGTCTGGAGTCCTTCAACGCCCGCCTGCTGGACAACATGCCCGACGGCCTACTGACCCTCTCCGCAGACGGCACAGTGGTGGCGGCCAATCCGGCGGCCATAAACCTCATGGGCGGCCTGAGCCTCATCGGCCAGCAACTCTGCAGCATTTTTTCGAACCTGGGCCTGCCCCCGGACAGACAACCGGGTCAGGAATGGAGCACTCTCAAGACTGCCGATCGGCATCTGGAGATCCTGCAACTGCCCTTGAAGGACGGATCAGAGCAACGCCTCGTACTGATTCGCGACCGCACGGAACTGGCCGGCCTTGAACGGGAACTGCATCGTAATGAAAAGCTGGCCGCCATCGGCCGTATGGCGGCGGGCGTGGCGCATGAAATCCGCAACCCGCTCTCGGCCCTGCGCGGATTTGCCCAGTTCTTCGCCAAGAAGCTGGCCGGACGCGACCCTGAAGAACTGTATGCGCGGACCATGGTCCAGGAAGCGGACCGCCTGAACCGCGTCATTACCGACCTGCTCTTCCTGGCCAGGCCCAGACAGTTGAGTTTCGCCCAGGTGCCCCTTGCAGAGATTTTCCGGGAAGTGCATACTCTACTATCCATGGACGCAGGCGCCCGGAACGGCCGTCTGGAACATTGGACGGACACCGAGACCGTGCAGGCCGACCGGGACGCCCTGAAGCAGGCCGTCATCAACCTACTCATGAACAGCTTGCAGGCCCTGCCCGAGGAAGAGGGCCTGATAGAACTGTGGGCCGAGGGGGGTGACAACGGGACCTGGATTCGCGTCCGGGACAACGGCGCGGGCATGAACCCGGAAGAGCGCGAACACGCACTGGAGCCGTTCTTCACCACCCGGGATAAAGGCACGGGCCTAGGGCTGGCCATCGTCCACACCATCATGCAGGAGCATGGCGGCCTTCTCCAGATTGAAACGCCAGCGGCCGGAGGCACGGTCGTCTCCCTTTTCTTTCCCGCAAACCACACCGGGAGCGCTACATGACTCAACAGTCCACTGTCCTCGTCATCGATGACGAACCGGCGCACCGGCTCATGGTCCGCGTCGTTCTTGGCGACGCAGGCTTCAAGGTGCTGGAGGCGGACAACGGCTCATCCGGCCTGGCCACATTGCGCGCCAAACCCGTGGACGTCGTCCTGCTGGACATGCGCATGCCGGGCATGAGCGGCCTTGATGTGCTGCAAAAGATGCACGAGGAAGGGATCGCGACACCGGTGATCATGCTGACCGCTTTCGGTAATGTGAGCAGCGCCGTGGAATCCATGAAAATTGGCGCCTGGGATTATCTGACCAAGCCGACGGACAACGACGAACTCCTGGCGGTGGTCAAAAAAGCGGCGGAACATGTGCGCCTGACCCGCGAAAACCGCGATCTCAAAAAACAGATCGGCCAACTGCGCGAGACCAGGATCATCGGTAACAGCCAGGAGATCCGCAAGGTCGTGGAACTCATCGAGCAGGTAGGACCCAGTGAAGCCAACGTGCTCATCCTCGGCGAATCGGGCACGGGCAAGGAACTTGTCGCCCAGCAACTGCACGAGCAGAGCACGCGCTGCAAAGGCCCGCTGGTCAAAGTCAACTGCGCTGCCCTGCCCGAAAACCTGCTCGAAAGCGAGCTCTTCGGCTACGTGCGCGGCGCCTTCACCGGCGCGGCCCAGGACAAACCCGGCCGCTTCCAGCTGGCCGGGGGCGGCACCCTCTTTCTGGATGAAATCGGCGAACTGCCCTTGACCTTACAGGCCAAGATCCTGCGCGCCTTGCAGGAGCGCATCGTCGAACCGCTCGGCGGTGTGACCCCGGTCAGCATCGACGTGCGTTTCATCGCGGCCACAAACCGCGACCTCCCGGCCATGATCGCCGCAGGCACGTTCCGCGAAGACCTCTATTATCGGCTCAATGTGCTCGAAATCCGCATTCCGCCCCTACGTGAACGCAGCGAAGACATCCCCCTCCTGGTCGACTACCTCCTTGACAAGCTCGGTCGCAAAAACAACCGCCCGGTCCGCACCGTCAGCCGCGAATTCCTGGACGCGCTCGGGCGACATGAATGGCGGGGCAATGTGCGCGAACTTGAGAACATCCTGGAGCGGGCCCTTATCCTGTGCCGTGCGGACACGCTGGACCTGCGGGACCTCCCCGATCATCTGCTGACTTCCGCCCCGGCTTCCCGCCCTGCGCACCAAGCCCAGCCCGGCGAAAGTCCGCTGGAAGCGGCCGAACGTCAGGCCTTGGAAGAAACCTTACGCAAATATGCCGGACACCGCGAACGCACCGCCCAGGCCCTCGGGATCAGCCGCCGTACGCTGCAATACCGCCTCAAGAAATACGGTCTGACCACCAGATAAAAAAGGCCGGCCCCCTTCGCGGGAGCCGGCCTCTTCATTTTCGTGCACGAATAAATCAGATGCCGCAGGCACCCTGCAGGTACTTCAGGCGCAGATTGCGGGTCACCAGCACGGGGCAGTTCGCCCCTTCAAGCACGCGGGTGACCACGCTGCCCATGATCGCATTTTCGAGCACGGACAGGCCGCGAGAACCGATGACGATGAGGTCGCAGTCCAGCTCGTCCTGTACGTTCAGGATCACGTAGTCCGGGCGTCCGCTGCGCGCGATCAGCTCGATCTCCATGCCGCAGGGCTCAAGCAATTTCTTGTATTCTTCCAGCGTGGCCATGGCCTTGGCCTCGGCGCTGGCGCGCAACTTCTCCGCCATTTCGCCGCCAATGGTCATGTTCACGGGCTCCCAGACGTGGAGCAGGTAGAGCTTGGGGTTGCGGGCATTGACCAGGTGCGCGGCGTACTTGGCCGCATTCCGGGATGAATCCGAACCATCCACCGGTATGAGTACTCTTTCGATCTTGATCATCTTGCTATCTCCGTTGCGGACTAAAAACATCCCCGCATTCTGTTAGAAGAAAAGGACGGTCATGAGCACGAAACAGGGCACCAGAATGCCCACGGACCAGGCCATGTAGCCAAAGAAGCTGGGCATCTTGATTCCACTTGATTCGGCGATGGACCGGACCATGAAGTTGGGGGCGTTGCCGATATAGGTGTTGGCACCCATGAACACCGCGCCCGCCGAGATGGCCAGGAGGGTTTGCACATGCTCCATCAGGAATTGCGCGTCGCCACCGGCGGTGTTGAAGAAGACCAGATAGGTCGGAGCATTGTCCAGGAAGCTCGAAAGAGCGCCGGTCAGCCAGAAATACATGGCATTGTTGGCCACACCGTCGGTGGAGACCATGGCGATAAGGCCCGACAGGGCTCCGTCCATGCCCGAACGCAGGATGGCGATAGCCGGGATCATGGTCAGGAAGATGCCTGCAAAAAGCTTTGCCACTTCGACAATGGGCTCCCAGTTGAACTCGTTGCGGCGGCGGATCTCGGCGGCCGTGGTCTTGAGGCTGACAAAAGCCAGGACCAGCAGCAGGATGTCGCGGGCAATGTTCTGCAGTTCCATATGCACCTGATAAATAACCACGCCGCCTGTGGGCTTCCACATGCCGCTCATGAGCACGCCGCCGACCACGCCGGCCAGCAGCAGCAGGTTGAAGGTTCCTTCCAGGCGCAGCTTGCCGTCCTGACCCGCATCCGGCGACTCGGGGCGGCCTTCCTTGTTGAAAAGCACCGTATCAATGACGAAATACAGGCACAGCAAAATGGCCGACATGACCGCGAACGGAACAAAAAGATGCTGTGTGGTCCAGAAAAAGGACACGCCCTTCAAAAAGCCCAGGAACAGCGGCGGATCGCCCAAGGGGGTCAGGCTGCCGCCGATATTGGCCACCAGGAAGATGAAAAATACGATGGTGTGCACCTTGTACTTGCGGTGCGAGATGGCGCGCATGAGCGGACGAATAAGCAGCATGGCCGCGCCGGTGGTGCCCATCCAGCTGGCCAGCAAGGTGCCAATCAACAGAATGACCGTGTTGACCACCGGCTTGCCCACCAGGGAGCCGCGCAGACACACGCCGCCGGCGATGGTGAACAGGGAAAAAAGCAGGATCAGAAACGAAACATATTCCAGGGCAATGGTATGCACGACTGAATAGAGGGCCAGTTCGTAACCATGAATCAGGGCGAAGGGCACGAGGAAAGCCACGCTCCAGAAGGCGGCCACCTTGCCGTAATGATGATGCCAGAAATGCGGCACGGCCAGAGGCATGACGGCGATGGAAAGAAGCATGCATGCAAAGGGAACCACCCAGAGCACGCTCAGATGTTTGCCGATCTCCGCAGCCTCGAGGTGCAAAGCCCCTCCGGAAGCCCACACATCCGACAAGACGCCAAGAACTCCCAAACCAATAGCCGCCAGGCAAAAAAACCAGACTGAACTTTTTCGCATCCAATGTTCTCCTTATAGGCTGCCACCCGTAGTGACAGTCAGCTCACGTGCACGTTGGAGCGTCTTGCGGACGCCCGGCCTTCCTCCCGATCACCTCGTGATACAAAAAAAACAGGCCACTCATTGGGCATCCATGAACGCAACACGGCTTCATGCCCGCCAAACGGCCCAAAGGACGAACCCGGACTTTCCATAGAAACAGTCCGGGCGACATGTGCGCCGACGCGATGATCCCCCACCTCTTGTGCCGGATTTCACACACGACAGGGTGCATATGCCATATCCTTTTCCAGAGCAATACCCCCTGAAATGGGCCGTGTGCCTTGCTTACTGGGCGCGGCGAGCTAAACGGCCCGGACCGGGACGCGACGTGCTGATTTTTTCTTGTAATTTCGTACTGCAATGATTCGAAAACCTGTTCTGACCAAAAAAGCGGCCGCCTCCCTCTTGGAAGACGGCCGCATTTTTTAGCGGTGGGCCCAGATTGCCGGATTACAACCCGCAGGCGTCCTTGAGATACTTCAGGCGCAGGTTACGCGTAACCAGCACAGGACAGGTCGCGCCTTCGAGCACACGGGTGACCACGCTGCCCATGATCACGTTCTCAAGCACGGACAGGCCGCGCGAACCGATGACGATGAGATCGCAATCCAGTTCGTCCTGCACGTTCAGGATGGCGTAGTCCGGACGGCCGCTGCGCGAGATCAGTTCCACGTCCATGCCGCAGGGTTCAAGCAGCCTCCTGTGCTCCTCAAGCAGGGCCATGGATTTGGCCTCGGCGTTCTGGCGCAGCTTCTCGCCCATCTCGCCGCCGATGGTCATGTTGATGGGTTCCCAGACGTTGAGCAGATAAAGCTTGGGATACTTGGAATTGACCAGATGCGCGCCGTACTTGGCCGCGTTCCTGGAGGAATCCGATCCGTCCACCGGAATCAGTACACGTTCAACCTTGATCATAGTCGTATCTCCACGGCGGATGTTCCCGCCTCAAAACTGTTGATTAGTGAAAGAAGAGAATGTTCATAAGCACGAAACACGGCACCAGAATGCCTGCGGACCAGGCCATGTAACCGAAAAAGCTCGGCATCTTGATGCCGCCCGTTTCAGCGATGGACCGGACCATGAAGTTGGGGGCGTTGCCGATGTACGTGCACGCCCCGAAGAACACCGCGCCCGCGGAAATGGCCAACAGGGTGCCCACCTCCGTCATCAGGCGCTGCGCATCGCCGCCGGCCGTGTTGAAGAACACGACATAGGTCGGGGCGTTGTCCAGGAAGGCGGACAGGGCGCCGGTCAGCCAGAAGTACATGGTGTGGTTGTCGAGCCCCTCGGCGGTCTTGACCATGGAGATGATGCCGTTCAACGCGCCGTCCATGCCCGCACGCAGGATGGAGATGGCCGGGATCATGGAAATGAAGATGCCGGAGAAGAGCTTGGCCACCTCGCGAATGGGTTCCCAGTCGAACTCGTTGCGGCGGCGGATTTCCGGAGCCGTGATCTTGAGGCTGACAAAAGCCAGGGCCACAAGCAGCACGTCGCGCAAGATGTTCTGCAACTCCACGTGGACTTCGTAGACAGTGATCTCGACGCCGGGCTTCCACATGCCGCTCATGAGCACACCGCCGACCACGCCGCCCAGCAGGAGCAGGTTGGCGGTGCCTTCCAGACGCAACTTGCCGTCCTGACCTGCGTCAGGAGATTCGGGGCGGCCTTCCTTGTTGAACAGGTAGGTGTCCAGCGCAAAGTACACGGCCAGCAGGATTGCCGACAGGACCGCGAAAGGCACAAACATGTGCACCGTGGTCCAGAAGAAGGACACGCCCTTCAAAAAACCCAGGAACAGCGGCGGATCACCCAGCGGCGTGAGGCTGCCGCCGATGTTGGCCACCAGAAAAATGAAAAAGACGATGGTGTGGACCTTGTATTTGCGATGCGAGATGGCGCGCATGAGCGGGCGGATGAGCAGCATGGCCGCGCCGGTGGTCCCCATCCAGCTGGCCAGCAGGGTGCCGATCAAGAGGATGACCACGTTGACCTGGGGCTTGCCCACCAGGGAACCGCGCAGGCACACGCCGCCAGCGATGGTGAACAGAGAGAAGAGCAGGATGATAAATGAGATGTATTCCAGAAACAGGACATGCAGCACATTGTAGATGGCCAGATTCAAGCCGTACACCAAGGCGTAAGGCACGATGAAGGCAGCGCCCCAGAAAGCGGCCACCTTGCCGTAGTTGTGATGCCAGAAATGGGGGATCGCCAGCGGCATGATGGCAATGGACAAAAGCAGCCCGGCAAAGGGCACAACCCACAGCACCCCCATCTGTTTGCCGATCTCATCTGCCGCAAGGTGCAGACCTCCGGCGGCCCAGACTTCAGATGCCAAGCCAAGCCATCCCAGGCCAACGGCCGCCAAGCAAACAAACCACACAGAAATTTTCCGCATCCGATGTTCTCCTTTTTGGCTGCCACCCACTGCGACAGCCGGTCGTTTGTGGACGGGAGGAGGAGAACATCAACTGCGATGCCCTTCCACCACCCGAACCAAGGATTTGGTCAATACGGCCAGGTCCTGGTCTTCCATGATGTATGGAGGCATCACGTACACCAAACGGCCAAAGGGACGAACCCAGACGCCCTGATCCACAAAAGCGTTCTGAATTTCGGCCATTCGCACGGGTTCCCGGAGTTCTACCACACCGATGGCACCGAGTACCCGTATATCAATAGTATATTTCAATTTCCGACACGGTTCAAGCCCTTCGGCAAGAACGCGTCCGATCCTGGACACCTGCGCGGCCCAGTCGTTTTTTTCCAATAATTTCAAGGAAGCCCTGGCCACGGCGCAGGCCAGAGGATTGCCCATGAAGGTCGGCCCGTGCATGAACACGCCGGGGGATCCGGCGCAGACTCCTTCGGCCACCCGGTCCGTGGCCAGGGTCGCGGCCAGGGTCATGTAGCCCCCGGTCAGGGCCTTGCCCAGGCACATGATGTCCGGACTGATCCCGGCGTGCTCACAGGCGAAAAGCCGGCCCGTGCGGCCGAAGCCCGTGGCGATCTCGTCGGTGATGAGGAGCACGTCGAAAGCGTCACACAACTCGCGCACACGCTTTACGTACATGGGATGATAAAAATGCATGCCGCCCGCGCCCTGGACCACGGGTTCCAGGATCACGGCCGCGATTTCATGATGATGGCGCTCCAGGGCCTCGCGCATGGGAATGATGTCGTCCTCGTCCCACTCGTCCCCGAACCGGCAACGCGGCCTTGGCGCGAAATGCTGCCTGGTCAGGACGCCTTGAAAAATTTCATGCATCCCGTTCACGGGATCGCACACGCTCATGGCCGCAAAGGTGTCGCCGTGATATCCTCCCCGGATGGTCAGGAGGCGGTTCTTTGCGCTTCGCCCCTGGCAGATCCAGAACTGAAAGGCCATCTTGATGGCCACTTCCACAGCCACGGAGCCCGAGTCGGCCAGAAAGACCTTGGTCAGAGGCGTGGGCGTAAGATCTACCAGCGTCCGGCACAGCTCCACGGCCGGTTCATGGGTCAGCCCTCCGAACATGACATGGGCCATGTGGGAGAGCTGGTCCGTGGCCGCCGCGTTCAGGTCCGGATGGTTGTAGCCGTGAATGGCAGCCCACCAGGAGGACATGCCGTCGATGAGCTCCCGGCCGTCCGCAAGCTTGAGCCGCACGCCGGAGGCGGAGACCACCTCGTGCACGGGCAGAGGGCTGGTTGCGGAAGTGTAGGGATGCCAGACGTGCTCGCGGTCGAAATCAAGGACATTGTTGGTCATGACGAAACCGGTGTGTTTTTTAGCTGTTTGGGAGAATTGCGCTTGTTCGCCGCTTGGGCTAGCAGCACGTGGACACGAGGACACACATGACCGCTATTCCACCGGAATTCAATCTTCAATCATACGATTTCGACCTGCCCGAGGCCCAGATCGCCCAGGACCCGACCGAAAAGCGCGGCGCCTCACGGCTACTGGTGCTGGACCGGGCCAGCGGCGAGGTGCGCGACGCCATGTTCGCAGACATCCCAGGGCTTCTCCCCCCAGGCGCGTTACTGGTCGTCAACAACACCAAGGTCCTGCCCGCCCGACTCATCGGGCGCAAGGAGTCCGGCGGCAAGGTCGAATTCCTGCTGCTCACACCTCTGGCGCTGATCGAGGCCGACACCGCATCGGACGGCACGAAAACAGCCACAGCCGAAGGCTTGCTCAAGGCATCGAAGGGCCCCAGGCAAGGTGATCTGCTCCTTTTCCCAGGCATTGAACTGCGCGTGCTCGAAAAGGGCGAGTTCGGAAGGGCGCGGGTTACGATGCGCTGGACCGGAGACCTGGCGGAACACTTCCTAAGCCAGGGGCACATCCCCCTGCCCCCTTACATCCACCGCGAGGACAAGAGCGAGGACCGCACCCGCTACCAGACCATCTATTCGCGGGAAGACAAGCTCGGCTCCGTAGCCGCGCCCACGGCCGGGCTGCACTTCACGCCGCAGATCATGGACGCCCTGGCCGGACGGGACATCGGTCTGGCCGAGGTCACCCTCTACGTCGGCTATGGCACCTTCAGCCCGGTGCGCTGCGATGATATCCGCGAGCACGTCATGCACGCCGAATATGCGGAAGTGCCCGAGGAAACAGCCCGCGCCATCGCCAAGGCCAAAAGCGAAGGCCGTCCCGTCGTCGCCGTGGGCACTACCACCTCCCGAACGCTGGAGAGCATGGCCTCGACCCTGGGTGAGATCGGCCCGTTCAAGGGCTGGACCGACATATTCATCCACCCCGGGTACGAGTTCAAGGTCGTGGACCAGCTCATCACCAACTTCCACTTGCCCCGCTCTTCCCTAATCATTATGGTCTGCACACTCGCGGGCAGGCAACAGATTATCGATGCCTACAACCATGCGGTTAAGCAGGGTTTTCGCTTTTTTTCCTACGGCGACGCCATGCTCATCCGCTGATCCGCCTGACAAGAAATCCTTTATTATCAACACTATCCCCCCCGTGGAGGTATTCCATGCCAAGCAGAGTCGAGTTCCGGGAAGACCGCTGCAAGGGCTGCCTGCTCTGCACCGAAGTCTGCCCGACCGGCATCATCCAGCAATCGAGTCGATTCAATCAGAAGGGATACAAGGTGACCGAAATCACCCCCGACATGATGAGCGAGTGCAAGGGCTGCGCCTTTTGCGCCATGATGTGTCCGGATTATGCCATCAACGTCTACACGACGAAGTCGGCCAAAGGAGGAGGAAAATGAGCACTCCCAAACGCATCTTCGTCAAGGGCAATGAAGCCATCTCCCGCGGCGCCCTGGCTGCGGGCATGAAATGTTTTTTCGGCTACCCCATCACGCCCCAGAACGACATCCCCGAGTTCCTGTCCCAGGCCCTGCCCGACGCGGGCGGCCAGTTCGTGCAGGCCGAGAGTGAAGTGGCCGCGGCCAACATGCTGCTCGGCGCGGCGGGTTGCGGCATCCGCGCCATGACCTCCTCATCGAGTCCGGGCATGTCCCTGAAGCAGGAAGCCATCTCGTACATGGCCGGCAGCGAGCTCCCCGGCGTGCTGGTCAACGTCAGTCGCGGAGGCCCGGGCCTTGGCGACATCGGCCCTTCCCAGGGCGACTATTTCCAGTCCGTCAAGGGCGGCGGCCACGGCGACTACAAACTGCTGGTGCTGGCGCCGGGCACGGTGCAGGAAGCCTACGATCTGACCATCAAGGCCTTTGATCTGGCCTTCAAGTACCGCAACCCGGTTCTGGTCCTGGCCGACGCCATCATCGGCCAGATGAAGGAACCCGTGGTGCCGTGGGTTCCCGAAAATCTGGACCCGGACGAGGGCCAGGACTGGGGACTGCAGGGCGCCACGAATCGCGCTCCGCGTCTTTTGAAATCCCTCTTCCTCGATGACGGCGCGCTGGCGGGACAGAATCAAAAGCTTCAGGCCAAATACCAGGCCATGCAGGCCGAAGTGGATCAGGAACTCTTCCTGACCGAGGACGCTGAGCTCATCGTCGTGGCCTTCGGCTCCATCGGCCGCATCGTCAAGAGCACGATCCGCAAGCTGCGCGCCCAGGACCATAAAGTCGGCTTGGTACGGCCCATCACGCTCTTCCCCTTCCCCTCGGAAGTGCTCCTGAACCTGGCCAAAGAGGGCAAACGTTTCCTGACCATCGAGCACAACATGGGCCAGATGGTGGAAGACGTGCGCCTTTCTATCCGGACCGTGGCGGACTCGGCGTTCCATGGCCAGCTGCCCGGCAACCTGCCCACGCCGGATGATTTTGAAGAACCCATTCTGAAGGCGCTGGAGGGATAAGCATGACCCAGGAAATTCGCGTCACCAACTATCCGGAAGTCCTGACCGACCGGGCCTCGCATTACTGTCCGGGCTGTCACCACGGCACGGCCCACCGCCTGGTGGCCGAGGCCATCACGGATCTGGGCCTGGTCGACAAGACCATCCTTGTCGGGTCCATCGGCTGCTCGGTCTTCATTTACAATTACCTGACCCTGGACGCCATCGAGTCTCCCCACGGCCGCGCTCCGGCGGTGGCCACGGGCGTGAAACGCGCCCGGCCGGACAAGATCGTCTTCACCTATCAGGGCGACGGCGACCTGGCCTCCATCGGCATGGCCGAGATCATGCACTGCGCCAACCGCGGCGAGAACATCACCACGATCTTCGTCAACAACACCGTCTACGGCATGACCGGCGGACAGATGGCCCCCACCACCCTGGTCGGCCAGAAGACCACCACCTGCCCCGGGGGCCGCTGCCGCGAGAACGAGGGCATGCCCATCCGCATGACCGAGATCATCGCCTCCCTGGGCGGCGTGGCCTTTGCCGAGCGGGTCGCGGTCAACAACATCAAGAACATCAAGAAAGCCAGGAAGGCCGTGACCAAGGCCTTCGAATATCAGACAAGGGAAGTCGGCTTCTCCTTTGTGGAGGTCCTGGCCACCTGCCCCACCAACTGGCGCATGACCCCGCTGCAGGCCAACAAGCGCATTGAGACGGAAATGATCCCCTACTTCCCTCTGGGCAACTTCAAAGACGTGCTGGCAAAGGAGGAGAAATGAGCATTTACCAGGATGCAATCATCGCCGGATTCGGCGGCCAGGGCGTCATGCTCATCGGCAATCTCCTGGCCTACGCGGGCATGAACGCTGGGCTCAACGTGACCTACATCCCCGTCTACGGACCCGAAATGCGCGGCGGCACAGCCAACTGCACTGTCGTGGTCTCCGATGACGTCATCGGGTCGCCCATCATCCGCTCGCCCGTGAGCCTCATCATCATGAACGGACCGTCCCTGGACAAATTCCAGCCTCAACTGCAGGACGGCGGAATCCTGATCCTGAACTCCTCGCTCATCGATCCGGTCAAGACCGACAAGGACCGGGTCAAGGTCTACGCCGTACCGGTCAACGAGATCGCCGACAGCCTCGGCAACACGCGCATGGCCAACATGGTCGCCATCGGCGCCTACGTGCAGGCCACCGGCGTCATGCCGGTCAAACAGGTGCAGGACAGCCTTGATTCGGTCATCTCCGCGCACTACAGCCACATGATTCCCAAGAACGCCGCAGCCATCCAGGCCGGCGCTGATTACGTCATCGCCAACGGCCAATACGCCTGACGATCCCCGGGGCCCGCGAGGGCCCCGTTTTTTCCGCACCCATCCTTCACCTGAACCGTCCGAGGTGCGACCATGCTTCTCTTAGGCATCATCGGCCACCCTCTCTCACACACCTTGAGCCCCATCCTGCACAACTGGGGATTCCGGGAAATGGGCATAAAGGCCTCCTACCATGTCTGGGACACCCCGCCCGACAAACTCGTCTCCTTCATGGCAGCCCTGCGCACCCTGCCCATCCACGGGGCAAGCGTGACCATCCCGCACAAGGAGACGGTCATACCCCTGGCCGACAAGCTGACGCAAAGCGCCCGCGACATCGGCGCCGTAAACACCCTCTACTGGCAAGACCAGGTGCTGTGGGGCGACAACACGGATGTGACCGGATTCATGGCTCCGCTCCTGGAGCGCGGGGCGCAACCGGGCACGGTCCTGGTCCTAGGCGCAGGCGGAGCATCCCGCGCGGCGGTCTGCGGCCTGCACAGCGCTGGATGGAAAGTGCTTCTTTCCGCACGCACGGGAGGCCGAGCCGACCGCCTGGCCCAATCATTCCAGGCCGAGCATGTGCCCTGGGCCGATCGGCACGATGTGCGGCCGCACCTGCTGGTCAACACCACCCCCCTTGGCATGTCCGGCCCCTTCCAAGCCCTCTCGCCCTGGAAATCCTCCCTGGCAGGCATATCTCTGGTCTACGACCTGGTCTACAATCCCAAGGAAACCCAGTTGCTGGCCCAAGCCCAGCGTGAAGGCGTCGAGATCATCCCCGGCCTGCCCATGTTCGTGCATCAGGGTCTGGCCCAATTTGAACGCTGGACCGGACAACGTTTTCCCCTGGCCAGCGCCATCTCCCTGCTGGAAGAGACCCTGGCCAGCCGTGGCAAAGCATGATCCGCTGTCCCTGGCTGGATCTCTCCAAGCCGGACTACGTCCGTTACCACGACGAAGAATGGGGAGTTCCGGTCCACGACGACCGCGTTCTTTTCGAGTTCCTGATCCTCGAATCGGCACAGGCCGGGCTATCCTGGTACACGGTGCTGCGCAAACGGGCGGGGTACCGGGCCGCCTTCGCCGAGTTCGATCCTTTGGCGGTGGCACGGTTCAACCCTCCTGACGTGGACCGTTTACTGCTTGATCCGGGCATCATCCGCCACCGTCGCAAGATCGAGGCCACCATCACCAATGCCCGGGCATTCCTTGCCGTACAGACCAGTCATGGCTCCTTTGATTCCTATCTGTGGAATTTTGTCGACGGTCATTCGATCATGCATGATATCAATAGCCTGGCCGACTACCCCGTCACCATCCCCCAGTCCGACGCCCTGGCCAAAGATCTCAAGCAACGTGGATTCGCATTCCTCGGATCCACCACCTGCTATGCCTTGATGCAGGCCGTTGGCATGGTCAACGACCACAGCAAGGACTGTTTCCGCAGACATGAAGTTGAAGTCTCGTAGCGCACCAAGCCTTTCGACTTTGCATTTACACGCTTCAGAGGGCGTATTGCGCAACTAATTCTGGCACTTCAATGTGCAATGTGCTAAAAATACCTATTCCGTCTTTTTCTCATTACGACCCTGGGGGACCAGCATGAACTTCACCGATCTGCGCAAATTCGTCGCGCCGGAAACCATTTTTGGAGTCGGTGCGGTGGACCTGGCCGGACAGTACGCGGGCAAATTCGGCATTAGCAAACCGCTTGTCGTCACTGACCCCGGCGTACTCGCCGCCGGTTGGGCCGCAAGGGTCATGGAGAGCCTGGCCGCCTTCGACATCGAGGGCGTGATTTTTTCAGAGATCACCCCAAATCCAAAGGCTGCAGAGGTCATGGCCGGTGTCGCGGCCTACGAAGCGGGCGAATGCGATGGTCTCGTCGCAGTGGGTGGGGGCAGCCCCATGGACTGCGCCAAGGGTATCGGGATTGTCGTCTCCAACGGCGGGCACATCCTGGACTACGAAGGCGTGGACAAGATCATCATCCCCATGCCCCCGCTCATCTGCATCCCGACCACGGCTGGCACTTCGGCCGACGTGTCCCAGTTCGCAATCATCAACGACACGGACCGCCAAACCAAAATCGCCATCATCAGTAAAACCATCATCCCCGATGTGGCGCTCATCGACCCGCAGACCCTGATGACCAAGAGCCCGTATCTCATTGCCTGCACGGGCATGGACGCCCTGGCCCACGCCATCGAGGCCTTTGTTTCCAGCGCCCACTCGCCCATGACCGATGTGCACGCCCTGGAAGCCATCCGCCTGGTTCACGGCAATTTGCTGGATTCGTTCCTGCATCCCGAGGACATGGAACTCAAAGCCAAAACCATGCTTGGCAGCATGCAGGCCGGACTGGCCTTTTCCAACGCAAGCCTTGGCGCAGTGCATGCCCTGGCCCACAGCCTGGGCGGATACAAGGACCTGCCCCACGGCGAATGCAACGCCCTGCTCCTGCCGCATGTGGTGGACTACAATTTCTCGGCGGCACCAGAAAGATTCCGAACCATCGCCGAAACCATGGGGCTTGATTCTCGGGGCATGAGCACCTCGGAAATACGCGCATGGCTCATCGAATCCATGACAAGCCTGCGCAGTTCCCTGGGCATAAAGGATCGACTGGCTTCCAAGGGCATCCGTGCGAGCGACATCCCCGTGCTTTCAGACAAGGCAGTCCTTGACCCCTGCCTGGTCACCAACCCCAAAGCCGCGAACAAGCGCGACATTCAAGTCATCTATGAAGAAGCAACCTGAGGAGGGCGCGCCAAGCGCCACATCGCTGCGTGACAAGATCGTGGGGCTTAGCGAATCTTCAGGAAGAAAAAGCTACTACCCCATGCTGCAACAAAAGATCCGGGAGCTGCAAAGCGAGATCGCCGAGCGGCACCGGGCCGAAGAGACCTTGCGCAAAACCCTGCAACGCATCGAACGGCAGCAGGCCGTCATCGCCGAAATTTCCACGCATCCGAGCGTCTTTCATGGCCGCCTGCAAGAAGCCGCGCCCATGATAACGACCAGAATGACCCACGCCATGGACGTGACCCGGGCAAGCTTATGGATAATGCGCGCAGGCAGCCTGTGCTGCATGGACAAGTTCGACACACTAGGAGGGGGCCATACATCCGGAACCTGCCTGGAGCGCGCCAGGTTTGAAGCCTACTTCAAGGCGATCAGCACAGGTCCCGTCATAGTGACCGACGCCCTTAAGGACTCGCGCACCCGCGATTTCGTCCCAAAATACCTCGAACCAAGCGGGATCGTGTCCATGCTCGACGTGCCGGTACTCATCGACGCAGAGCTGACTGCCGTCATCTGTTTCGAGCATGCCGGGGATCTGCGCACCTGGCAGCCGGATGAAATCACCTTCGCCAGCCGCATTGCCGATCAGGTGGCCCTCATCCTTGCCAGCCAGCGCCGCCGCATCACGGAGGAGCAGCTGCAGAGCGCCCACGCCAACCTGACGCGCAACCTGCGCTTCACCGAGGTGCTCCTCGATGCCATACCCATCCCAGTCTTCTACAAGGACTCGGAGCTTCGCTATCTGGGCTGTAACCAGACGTTCACCGACATCATGGGCATTACCTCTGAGGAAATCCGCGGCAGGACAGCCCGGGAGTTGTGGCCGGACCTAGCCAAACCCTATGTCGATAATGACAACAGCCTGCGGCAAGACACGCGCAAAAGCACTTACGAATCCAAAATCCGCAACAAGGATGGCGAATTGCGCGAAGTCATCTTCGCCAAGCAAATTTTTTTTGACGAATTCAAGCACGCAGAGGGCATCATCGGATCCTTCGTGGATATCACGGAACGCAACCGCGCCGCCAAGGAAACGTCGCGCCTGCGCACCCTGCTCGCCAACATAATCAATTCCATGCCGTCCATGCTGATCGGAGTCGATGCCGACGGACGCATCGCGCAATGGAACCAGCAGGCAGTCCTGGTGACCGGAGTGAGCGAGGCCCTGGCGCAAGGCAGGCCCCTGGCACAGGTAGTACCGTGGCTTGGCTCCGAGATGAAGAAGATCCGCCAGTCCATCGCCAGCAAAAAACCCTTTTTCGAGGGCAAGCTGAGCAGAGTGGAGAATGGCGAAACCATGTTCGAAGACGTGACCATCTATCCCTTGATCACCAACGGAGTGGAAGGGGCGGTCATCCGCATTGACGACGTGACCGACAAGGTCCGCATCGAGGAAATTCTGATCCAGTCGGAAAAAATGCTCTCCGTCGGCGGCCTGGCTGCCGGCATGGCCCACGAAATCAACAATCCCCTGGCCTCCATCATGGGCAATACCCAAGTCATGGAAACCAGGCTCCTCTTGCCGCTACCGCAGAATGTGCAGGCGGCTCGAGAAACAGGCATCACCTTTGAGGCCCTGCAAAGTTACCTGCAGAAACGGGGAATCCCGAAGATGCTCGAATCCGTTCGTAGCTCGGGGGCACAAGCCGCGCAGATCGTCAGCAACATGCTGAGCTTCAGCCGCAAAAGCGAGCCTGTACTGGCCCCGGAAAGCATCAGAGAGCTGCTCGACAAGACCCTGGATCTTGCCAGCACCGACTATGACCTGAAAAAAAATTACGACTTCAAGAAAATCCAGATCGTTCGGGAATATGAAGACAATCTCCCCAAAATCCACGGCTCGGCAAGCAAGCTGCAACAGGTTTTCCTGAATCTGCTGCGCAATGGAGCCGAGGCCATGGGCGAAAAAATCTACCCGGAAGGCCAGGGCCCACAATTCACACTGCGCGTAAGAGGGAATGCGCCATGGGTGCGCGTTGAACTGGAAGACAACGGACCCGGGCTTGAGGAGTCTGTACGTAAGCGGGTGTTCGAGCCTTTCTTCACCACGAAGGCCGTGGGCAAGGGCACGGGGCTTGGACTGTCCGTCTCCTATTTCATCATCACCGAAGAACACGCCGGAATGATGACCGTACAGACGGCCAGGGGAGAATGGACCAGATTCGTCATCGACCTGCCGGTCGCGGTGTCGTCATAATGAAAAAGGCAGGCCCGGAAGCCTGCCATTTAAGTGTGGAGTAAAGGATCAGGGGTAGATCCTCAGCCGGTCTCCCGGACGGATATTGCCGTTCTTGGCCAAATTGTTCCAGTCCAGCAACTCTGATGGAGTCACTCCAAAGCGCTTGGCAATGCCCCACAAGCTATCACCCGGCCGAACCTTGTAGTCGCCCAGATCCCAGCGCACGGCATCGGCATGAGCCTTGGCGACCTTGACATCGGCACTGCCCGCATCGGGCACGTAGAGCTTCTGGCCGATCTTCAGCACCGAAGAAATCTTAAGACCATTGGCCTTTAGCAAGGAAGACGGGTCGGTATTGAACTGCTTTGCAATGGACCAGACCGTGTCGCCTTGACGGACCAGATAATTGGCTCTTTTTGAGGCCCATTTTCTGGCATCTGCCACTGTATCGGACTCGGGCGACGAACCCTGACCTGGTATGCTTAGCGCCTGCCCTACCTTGAGGGCCTTGGTCCTGCTGGCGTTGTTGGCTTTCTGCAAGACCGCCACCGAGACTTTATGCTCTTTGGAAATCCCCCACCAGGTGTCTCCAGGCTTGACCCTGTAGGATGCGTACTGGGTCTGTTTTTGGACTACGGGCCGCTTCAGGAAGTCTTCGGCCTTGGCCACCAGATAGCCCGGGACCGCAACCTTGACGGAGCGTGAGGGGGGAGCTTCCTGCTTGCGAAAAGAAGGGTTCAACTCCCGAAAAGACTTCCAGTCCATGCCCATGCCCTGGGCCAAAGCGAAGAGGTCCGTTCCCGGCTTGACTTTCAGCTGGACGGGAACGGCGGGGCGCTTCTCCAGATCCAGAGGTTCAAAACCCAGCTTCTCCAGATTCCGGGCCACTTTTACCAGAGCCAGGAACTTGGGGACGTACAGCTTGGTTTCCTTCTTCAAATCCTTGGAAGCTTCGCAAAGACTGAAAAAATCCTCGGCGCCCGTCTTTTTCAAGGCTCGTCCAATAGTGCCCTCGCCTGCATTGTAGGCGGCCAGAGCCAAAGACCAATCACCGAAATCCGCATACAATTTTTTCAGATAGACAATAGCGGCCTCGGTGGACTTATGGGGATCGCGACGCTCGTCCACCCATTTGTCCACGGTCAATCCGTAATTCAGAGCGGTCCGGGGCATGAATTGCCACACACCGCAGGCTCCGGCACGGGACTGAGCAAAGGGATTGAAACCGCTCTCGGCGAAGGGCAGATAGATCAGGTCTTCGGGCAGCCCTTCAGCCAGAAATCGTTCACGGATATGCGGCAGATAGCTTTGGGCCCGCTTGAGCCAGCCCTCCATAGTGCCACGGTGGACATGGGTGTAGTAGTGAAAATAGCGCTGGACATCCGCGTTTTCCTCGGTATCCAGACCGATATGAAAGGATATCTGCGTATCGAGGATTTTTTGTTCCTCGGCGGACAAGGACTCCGCCTCGGGGAGGTCATCGCCATCAGGCAGGACATCAAGCGGGTCAACATCCTTGTCCGGGCCACTGGCCTCCGGGGTGTCGTAGCCGGACGCGACCGACGCATCCTGCGTGAGTTCACTTCCGGAGTTCCGGCTCGCCACGCTTGGAGTTCCAAGATCCGACGGAGCCTGAGCCTTCTTGGCAGGCATACACCCGGCCAAGACCAGTATGAAAAGGAGCAGAACTCCACGTATATCAAATGTCAAAACAATCTCCTGGTCACAAATTTGGCCACTGGCCCGAAAAAAACGGGCGAGCGAGATCGAGCATTTTGACCTGCTACATAAAAAAAAACCAAATTGCAAACCCGAACCAGGGGCTCATCATGGATCAACAACTCAACGAAAAATCTGACAACACCCACCTCACCCCCGGCCGCAAACCGGTTCTTGAACTCCTCTCATCCAGGCCGGACGCTCTGGACACGGTATTTCTCTCCGAAGACGCGACAGGCCTCGGTGAGGTGATCGGCAAATGCCGTGAATTGGGGGTGCGTTTTCGCAAGGTGCGGCGCCCGGATCTGGACCGCATGTTTCCCGGAAATCATCAGGGAGTGGTGGCTCGCCTGCGTGGCCGACAGCTGATCGAACTGGACCGGCTCATCACGCAGGTCTGTCAGAGCCCCTTTCCCCTCATCCTGGCTCTGGACCAGGTACAGGACCCGGGAAACGTAGGGACCCTGGCCCGTACCCTCCTGGCCCTCGGCGGGGCAGGCCTGCTCTTTCCCAAGGACCGCACAGCCTTCATCGGTCCGGCGGCGGCCAAGGCCGCAGCCGGAGCCATGGACAGCCTGCCCCTGTGTCAGGTGGTCAACCTGGCCCGGGCGCTCGATACATGCGCCGAGGCCGGACTTGCGATCTACGGCTCAGGCACCGGACCTGAAAGTCGAAACCTTTTTCAGGCCCGCTTGAATTTTCCGGCGGTGCTGGTGCTCGGCAATGAGGACAAGGGCATGCGCCCCAATGTGGGCAAGCGCTGCACGGAAAAGCTGTCCATTCCCATGCAGGGCGGTTTTGATTCGCTGAATGTGGCCCAGGCCGGTGCCATGATCATGATGGAGATGTTACGACAAAGACTTTAGCGGGACGGATTATTTGATGTATTGCGGAAAATTGAGGAAAATCTCCTGAGTGTACGTGATCATCTTGTCCATGATCCAGGGGAAGGAGATGAGCAACGCCAAAAAAACGGCGATGATCTTGGGCACAAACGTCAGGGTCATTTCCTGGATCTGCGTCGCAGCCTGCAATATGCTGACAAAAACGCCCACACCCAGGCCCACGCCGAGCATGGGCAAGGCGATGATCAGGGTCAGTTCAATAGACTGCCGTGCGAAACCGATCACGAATTCAGGGGTCATGTTCCACTCCTAGTCGAAGACTAGACAAAACTGTTGACAAGAGAGCCTATTATCAGATTCCAGCCATCCACCATGACAAAGAGAAGAATCTTGAACGGCAGGGACACCATGACTGGCGGCAGCATCATCATACCCATGGAAAGAAGGATACTCGCAACGACCATGTCCAAAATAAGAAATGGGATGTAAATCAAAAATCCGATCTGAAATCCTGTCTTGAGCTCGCTGATCAAATAAGCAGGCACAAGAATCATAGTCGGCACGTCGTCCTTGTTCTGCGGTCGTTCAAGTCCCGTGATCGAAAAAAACACGGAAAGATCCTTTTCCCTGGTATGCTTGAAAAGAAAAGTCCTCAGCGGCGTTTCGGCCCGCTCCAGTGCTTCCCCATAGCCGATCTCTTCATTCAGATACGGTTGCAGGGCCGTGTCGTTGATGATGCGCCCAGTCGGCATCATGATGACCACAGTCATAAAAATGGCCAGCGAGGCCAGCACCTGGTTGGGCGGCATCTGCTGGGTCCCCATGGCCTGGCGCAGAAAGTGAAAGACGATGATTATGCGGGTGAAGGAGGTGACCGTCAGCATAAAGGCCGGAGCCATGGACAGAATCGTAAGCAGCGCCATGATCTCAAGGGCCACGGCCACTTTTTGCGGTTCGGCCTGTCCACTGGAAAGCTGCAGGGAAAGAGAAGGAAGATTGGGCCCGTCGGCGGCCATGAGCAAAAACGGAAAAAAACAGAAAAACAGGCTAGGAAGGAGGATTCTCCCTAGCTTCCTGGTCCAAAGTCGTCTGAAAATCGGGGGTCGGTTCATTGTCTGCCTGGTGCTCCGCTATCAAGTTGATTCCGCTGTCGGTGACGCCCAACACCAGAAGCTTATTCAAGAAGCGGACCACCACCAGCTGTTTGCGCGGGCCCAGGGCGACTCTCTCCTCGACCCGCAGGGCGCCTAAAGTTCTGCCTTGCAGCCGTGCCGCCAGCCCGTAGCGTTTCATGAGCGCAAGCGCCAGGAAGATGAGCCCCAAAATAAGCAGCAAAGCCGCCGCCATTTTGACCGATGCAAGACCCAGCCCCGCGCCGGCCCCTGTCAAAGTCGCGTTATCCAAGCTGTTTCACCCTCTCGATGGGGCTGATGATATCGGTCAGCCGAACCCCAAACTTTTCATTGATGACCACGGCCTCTCCTCGCGCCACGAGCTTGCCGTTGACCAGTATTTCCAGGGGCTCGCCGGCCAGCTTGTTCAGCTCTATGACCGAGCCCTGCCCGAGCTGCAGCAGCTCATTAATGAGCAGCTTGGTGCTCCCGAGCTGGGCCGAGACCTCAAGCGGGATGTCGAGGATGAAATCAAGGTCCTTGCGCAGCCCTTCGGGCCTCGGCGCCTTGGCTTCCGCCGTCAAATCTTTGTAATCGAAATCCTTGCTCTGGGCGGCGAGCTGCTTCTGCTTTTTCTCATGCTGAATCTTGGTCTCTTCCTCATCAGCCAAAGCCTTGGCCCACTCATTGGCCAGGGCCTGATCGGAGCCGCCGGAGTCCTGTTCCTGCAGCGCCGAGCTCCAGGCATCGGCCAAATCCTTCTCGCCCGCGCCGCCTTTGGCTTCTGCATCACCTTGCTGTTCTAGGGCTGCGGCCCATTCCGCCGCCAGCTTGTCCTGATCTTCGACCATACCGTTCCCCTAGTAATTGAGTTCCTGTTCTTTAACGATCTTGAACGCCTTGTTTCCCTTGACAAAACCCGGAAGTCCAAAAAACTTGAGAATCCCGTGAATCCGACCTGAAAGCATATCGTCCTCGTCCTGGTCCAACATGAGTATGTCGCCGACCTTCATGTCGAGGAGTTGGCGTCCGGTGATCTGCGTCGTGCCGAACGTGACGTTCAGATCAACGGGCGTCTCCATGAGCCGATCCCGGAAACGGGAAATCCAGGCATGGTCAATTTCCAGTCGCTCGGTCTGGAAGGCGGCATAAAGCTTCGACCTGATGGGTTCTATGGTTGCGTAAGGCAACGCCAGAACCATGGACCCCAGGGCGTTTTCCAGTTCCACCTCGAAAGAGATGACCACCACCACGTCGCTGGGAGGGACAATGGTGGCGAACTGGGGATTGATCTCGGAGCGCAGCAGCTCGATACTGACCTCGTGCACCGGACGCCAGGCGTCTTCCAGATTGGCCAGAATGATCTTGACCACCTTGACGATGATGGACTGTTCGATGGGCGTGAAATCACGACCCTCAATTTTAGGCTGACTGCCTGCGCCACCAAAAAAATTTTCCACCAGGGAAAACACCAGCCGGGTATCGACCACCAGCAGGGCGTTGCCGCGCAGGGGGTCGATCTTGAAAATATTGATGCTCGTCGGCACGGGCAGGGAACGCATGAAATCACCGAACTTGGACATATCGATGGAGATCGGGTTCACGTCCACCCGTTTACGCATGGTGTTGGCCAATGCGCTGGTGCAAAGCCGTGAAAAGCGGTCATTTATGATCTCAAGCACCGGCATGCGGCCACGGATGATCCGGTCCTGGTTGGCCAGATCAAAAGCCACGAAGCCTTTCGTATCAGCGGCCACTTCTTCTTCGGTCTCGATCTCCCCGCCCGAGATTCCCCGGAGCAGGGCATCGACCTCATCCTGATTCAGGATCTTACTCATATGCTGCCCACCAGTCGTTTACTGGACCACGAATTCCGTAAAGTAGACATTGCGCACCTTGTTCTTGCCGATAATCTGGTTCAGACGGCTGACGATGTCATTTTTCAGCTCGATCTTCTTGTCCATGCTGCTGATGTCGGCGAAAGACTTGCTGGAAAGCAGGAGCAGCAGAGTATCCTTGACCTTGGGCATGGCTGCGGTCAATTCCGCCGCGGCGGCCGCGTTCGCCACTTCCACATCCAGCGTGGTTTTCAGATATCTGCGTCCCATGGGATCGGAGAGATTGACCACAAAAGAGTCCAGAGTCACCAATTGCCCCCCGGGTTCCACCTCGGCCTTGCGCTCACCGGTTCCCTCGGTCGTTGCGTTTCCGGCCGCATCCCCTGCCGCCTTCGGCTGCAGAAAGAACTTCCATGCCGCAAAACCGCCCCCACCCAGAACGCCAAGCACAACGAGCGCTATGATAATGAGCTTGAGCTTGCCGCCCTTTTTCTTTTCCACCTTTTCCGGTGCCGGCGCTTTTTTTTCGGCCATATATTCCTCCTTTTTGATCCTTGCGAAAAACGGGCCTAAAGATACGTTCTTCCCGTGGTTTTCAATAAAATCTCCACTCTCCTGTTCTTGGCCCGGCCCTCAGGCGTCGCATTGTCGCCCAGGGGAAATGCCTCGCCATAAGCGGAAACAGAAAAACGCCGGGGATCAAAACTCTGCTGCAAAAAGAAGGTCAGCACGGACATGGCCCGCTCCGAGGACAGCACATAGTTGTCCTTTTGACCCGCAGGGATATTGTCCGTGTACCCCGCCACATTGACCGGCATGGTCACGGAGGCCAAAAACTGGGCGAATTCCGACAGGAGCTTGCGGCTATCCTCCGTCAGGGCGCTTTCTCCGACGGCAAAGAGCAGCCCGTCGGAGAGGACAAGCGCTATGCCTTCAGGGCGCACCAGGATCTGCAGATTCTCATCAAGGGTGCTCCTGGCCATACTCTCGGGCAAAACCTCATCCGGAAAAAGCAAATCCTTGATGCGCTGCGGATCGTGCAGCGCCTCCGCCGGATTCTCGATGATCCTGTTCATGAACTCGAACTTGGTCGTCAGTCTACCCGCCCCTTTTTTCGGAGCCAGCCCCATGTCGCCCACGAAATGGGAAACCACATCGCGCAGGATGGACTTGTCCATGGACGACATTGACAGCAGCAGCACAAAGAAACTCAGCAGCAGGGTCATGAGGTCTGCAAAGGTGACCATCCAGGACGCGCCCGGCGACTCCGCCTCGGTGCGTTTTTTCCTGCGGGCCATCAGGGTTCTCCCGGCAGGTCGAAACGGAACAGAAAATCCTTCACCCGGTAGCTGTCCCCGGGCTTCGGGGTGGACTCTTCGCGAACAGCCTGAGCCGCGCTTTCATGGCTCCAGCTGCCGACACGCCGGTCGAGGGTGATCTCAACCCGCCGGTTGGTCTGCCTCTCACCGGGGGTCTCGGTCAAGCGTGGCCGAAATCGCCCAAATGCCTCCAGGCGCAATTTTTCAGGCTCGACTCCTGTCTCAACGAAATATTTATACACGGCCATAACCCGCGCCAGGGACAGCTCCCAGGAAAAATCGACCTTTATCCACGGCTTGGGCAAATAATCAGGGCCAAACTCGTCCATACCCTCAGAAGTGTGCCCCGACAATCCAAGGGGATGCGAGCTTTCCATGACCACGGGACGCAAGCGGTCCAGAAGCGACCGCCCACCCTCCGTGAGGTCCGCGGAACCGGGGGCAAAAAGGGCATCGGCCCCAATGGACAGCCGCTGCATGAAGCGGTTGGATTCAAAGCGCAGGTCCTTGTCCGGATCTTCCCAGAGATGGTCCCTGACCGGGGAGAGATCCTTGAAAACGTTGATGGGTCCGGGATCGACCTGAGTCCTGGTGTCCACCGTGGTCAGGTCGCTCATGCTGGGCGCGCCGGTGCCGAAGGTGCCGGAAACGGAACCGATGGCGACTTTACGCTTATAGATGTCCGTGAGGGAGGCCATGGACACGAGCACAATGAAAAATGTCATCATCAGGGTGACCAGGTCCGAAAAGGTGATCATCCAGGACGGTAGCCCTGGTTTCGATTGCTCGATTCTTGCCCTTTTTCTGATCACACGTATCCCCTTTCCAGGCTCAGGACCTGACCTTGCGCTCCTTGGGAGGCAGATAGCTGTTCAGCTTTTCTTCGAGAATGCGCGGGTTCTCGCCCCGGGAAATGGACATGATTCCTTCCACGATCATGGAGCGGGTCAGAACTTCCTCCCGGCTGCGCGCGCGCAGCTTGCCGGCCATGGGAATGAAAATCAGATTGGCCATGACGGCTCCGTAAAAGGTGGTCAGCAGGGCCACGGCCATGGCCGGGCCGATGGTGGAGGGGTCGTTCATGCGCTTGAGCATGAGCACCAGCCCGATGACCGTCCCGATCATGCCCATTGCCGGAGCCAGATTTCCAAAGGTCTGCAGAATTTCGGCTCCCTTCAGGTGCCGCTCCTCAAGACATGAAATCTCGGTTTCCATGATTTCCTGGATCAGCTGCGGATCAAGACCGTCCACGGTCAGTTGCAGGCCCTTGCGCAGAAAATCATCCGGGATGTTCTTCAGATGCGCTTCCAGGGACAGGATTCCCTCGCGCCGGACCCGAGTGGCGTAGTCGGAAAACTGGGCGATGAGGGCCGCCGGATCGTCGGCCTTGGACATGAACGTCTTCTTGATGATGCGGGCCACGCCAAGAACGCTCTCCAAAGGATAGGTCACCAGCACCGCGCCGATGGTTCCCCCTACGACGATGAGCACCGAGGAAAAATCCAGAAACAAAAAGCCGTCCCCGCCCAGAGCGGCGATGACCAGCCCGAAGGCAACCAAGATTCCGATGATTGTGGCCAGATCCATAAAAACATCCGTCCCCAGTGGCCGTTAGTTTGAGCCGCGTTCTCCAAATATTCTGGTGCCAATGCGCACCAAGGTGGCCCCTTCCTCGATTGCCGCCTCGAAATCCCCGGTCATGCCCATGGACAATTCCGGCAAGGCAAGGCCGAAGCCTGTGCGCAAGGAATTGGCTAGCTCCCGCAAGCGGGCGAAATAGGGGCGCGCCCGATCAGGATCATCAAAAAAAGGAGGCATGAGCATGAGTCCCTGCCAGCGCAAGAACGAACTTCCGGCCAGAAATTCAGCCAGAAGAGGCAGGTCCGCCTCGAGAATGCCGCTCTTTTGTTTTTCAGCGGCCAGGTTGACCTGCACCAGCACGTCCTGCGTCAGGTCCAGTGCTTCGGCCTGACAATGCAACGAGCGAGCCAGTTTCAGAGAATCCACCCCGTGAATGAGGGAAAAACTCCCGACCACGCTCTTGACCTTGTTGGTCTGCAGATGTCCGATAAGATGCCAGGATATCTCGTGCGGCAGGACAGCCATCTTGCCGAGGGCCTCCTGCACGTAATTTTCACCGAACATGGGCTGACCGGCCTCGAAAAGCGTCCGGATGTCGTGTGCCGGATGCAGCTTCGAAACGGCCAGCAGACGCGCGCTATCCGGCGCCCGCCCGGCCCTGCGGGCAGCTGCGCCCATCTGCTCCAGGACCATCCGCCAACGGTCGGTGATGCTTGATTGATCCATGGACATGCCCTGACTGTCCTAGGACCCAAGGCCCAGGGAGGTCATGAACTGACCATCCTCGGTCCATCCTTCGCGCACCTTGACCCAAAGTTCCAGATGCACCTTTGTGCCGAGCAGCGCTTTAAGTTCCTGGCGGGCCTGTTGGCCGATGATCTTCAAATTCTGCCCCTGCTTGCCCACGATCATGCCCTTGTGACTGTTTTTTGACGTATAGATCATGGCCCCGATCATGGTCATGTTCTGCTCCGGCAATTCTTCCCAGGTCTCGATTTCGACGGCAACATTATAGGGCAATTCCTGGTCCAGAGCCAGGAAAAGCTTTTCGCGGACGATCTCCGAAGCCATGAAACGCACTGAAGCCGTGCTCAACTGGTCTTCGGGAAAGAGCGCCGGGCTCAGGGGCAAAAATTCGCGGACCACGGTCAGGAGGCCGTCAACACCCACGCCGGTGCGGGCCGAGATGGGCACCAGTTCCACTCCGGGCCAACGCGCGGCGCAATCGGCCAGCAGTCCAAGCAGGCGCTCTTTGGGCTTGATCTGATCGACCTTGTTCAAGGCCACGGCCATGGGCACGCCAAGAGATCCGATGCGGCTGGCCAGGGGACGCAGGTCGCGCTCCAGGGCTTTTTCGTTGCCCGCATAGCGAGAGCCATCAAGGAACAGGATGACTCCGTTGGCCTCCTGCAAGGCACCCCAGGCGGCATCGACCAGAAAACGGTTCAGCTTGCCGCGCGCGGTATGCACGCCGGGCGTATCCAGAAAAATAATCTGCTCTTCGGCGGTGGTATGAATCCCGGTGATGCTGGTGCGGGTGGTCTGGGGCTTCGGTGAGACGATGGCGATCTTCTCGCCAAGGACCTTATTCAGAAAAGTGGACTTTCCTGCATTGGGCGGTCCGACCAGGGCGATGAATCCTGCGCGATAAGTAGGGGACATGGGTTCCATTATGATCTTTGTAAAAGGATACCGACGGGTTGAAAATCAGCCGCGGGAAAGCATTCGGGATTTACGGGAATTACCCCTTGCCCTGCGCTTCGGAATCTGGATATAGGCCCCAAACATTATGGGCAAGGACTTAATCATCGTCGAATCACCCGCCAAAATCAAAACCATCAAAAAGTTTCTGGGCGGCGGGTATGAAGTGGAAGCATCCGTGGGACACGTGCGTGACCTGCCTACCAAAACCCTGGGCGTGGACGAGGGCAATGACTTTGCCCCAGACTATCAGATCATACCCGGCAAGGCCAAGGTCGTCAGCAAACTCAAATCCGCGGCCAAGGCTGCGGACACGGTCTATCTGGCGCCTGACCCGGACCGTGAAGGGGAAGCCATCGCCTGGCACGTGGCTGAAGTCATCCGGACTTCCAACCCGAATGTGAAACGCATTCAGTTCAACGAAATCACGGCCAAAGCGGTCAAAGAGGCCTTGGCCAACCCCACGGAACTGCGCAAGCCCCTCTTCGATTCCCAGCAGGCCAGACGCATTCTGGATCGCCTGGTGGGCTACAAAATTTCTCCACTGCTCTGGAAAAAGGTCAAACGCGGCCTGTCCGCCGGCCGGGTCCAATCCGTGGCCCTGCGCCTCATCGTGGACCGCGAACGTGAACGCCAGGCCTTTATTTCCGAAGAGTACTGGGTTTTCAAGATCACGGTCCAAGGCGAGACCCCTCCACCCTTTGATGCCGACCTGTGGAAAGTGGACGGGGAAAAACCCGTCATCGGCGACGAGAAGACGGCCCTGGCCCTGGAGGGCCGCGTCAACGGACAGTCCTATGTGGTCCGGGACATCGTCGAGAAGGAACGCCAGCGCCACCCGCGTCCGCCGTTCATCACCTCCACCCTGCAGCAGGATGCCAGCAACAAGCTCGGCTTCAACGCCAAACGGACCATGTCCGTCGCCCAGCGCCTCTACGAGGGCGTGGAGCTTGGCGAACGCGGAACCACGGCGCTCATCACCTACATGCGTACCGACTCGGTGCGTATTTCAGATGAGGCCAAGGACGGCGCACGCGAGTGGATCATCCGCACCCTGGGGCCGGAATTCTATCCCAAGGAGCCCCGGGTCTACAAAAGCAAGGGCAGCGCCCAGGACGCGCACGAAGCCATTCGCCCCGTCGATCCGAGCCTGACTCCCGATTCCATCAAAAACAACCTGCCACCCGAACAGTACAAACTCTACAGGCTCATCTGGGAGCGCTTCATGGCCTCACAGATGGCTTCCGCCCGCTTTTGGGATACGGTAGCCACCATTGAAAGCGGACCGGTCCAGTGGCGCGCCAAAGGCGAAAGGCTCGTCTTCCCCGGTTTTCTGCAAATCTGGCCGCAATCTTCAGACAACCAAAGCGCCTTGTTGCCGAAACTTGTGACCGGACAGGAACTGCGCCTGGAGAAACTGCACAAGGAACAGAAATTTACCCAACCGCCGGCCCGCTTCTCCGAAGCGTCCCTGGTCCATAAACTCGAAGAGCTGGGCATCGGCCGACCCTCGACCTATGCGGCCATCATCTCCACCCTGACCGAGCGCGACTATGTCCACATTGAGGAAAAGCATTTCCAGCCCACTGACCTCGGCGTCATTGTGTGTGACCTCCTGGTGGAACATTTCGCCCACCTCATGGACGCCGGCTTCACGGCGCGCATGGAAGAAAGCCTCGACCATGTCGCCGAGGGCGAAACCGATTGGGTCGCCCTGCTGCGGGATTTCACCCTGGACTTCAATCCGACCCTGGACAAGGCGCGGGAAAACATGACCCAAGTCAAGGCCGGCATGGACACAGGGCTATCCTGTCCCCAATGCGAGGACGGCCGACTTGTGGTCAAATTCGGCAAGAACGGAACCTTTCTGGGTTGCGCCAACTATCCGGCCTGTTCCTTTACCAGCAACTACATCCGCGACAACGCCGGTGAGATCGAGCTGGTCAAGGAAGAAGCGCCCGAAGAACTCGGGCCCTGTCCCAAATGCGAAGACGGACGGTTGGTGGTCAAGAAAACCAAGACAGGCGGCAGATTTGTAGCCTGCTCCAACTATCCCGCATGCCGCCACACCAAATCCGTAAGCACCGGCGTGGCCTGCCCCAAGGACGGATGTGACGGCGAACTGGTCGAAAAAACCAGCCGCCGCGGGAAGCCTTTCTATTCCTGCAGCAAATATCCCAAATGCGATTACGCGGTCTGGGATTTCCCCGTGGCCAAGCCCTGCCCTCTGTGCGAATCCAAGATCCTGGTGCGCAAGGAGACCAAGGCCAGAGGAATGCACCTGGCCTGTCCGGTCAAGGATTGCGGATACTGGGAAAAGTTGGACTAGATCCCGCCCCGCATACAGACCCTGTATTTCTTCAGAAACGCCACAGGGTTGTAGCTGAGCTTGGCCTTGCGCAGCCCTTCATCGCCAAGGTCCTGCTCACGGTTGACGATCTGAAAGCCCTGGCAGCACCGCTCCAGAAAAATCTGGTTGATGGCCTGGTACACGCCCTTGAAATTGGGACACCCTTTTTCAAAATGGATCACGACGGTCGTATCGTCCAAGGCCTCCGCGATGGTGTAGGCGATCATCTTTTCATCGACCACAAGCCCCCCTCCGATAAGTCCCCCCAGCCTGGACCAGTCATGCATGACCTTGACGATGGCCAGGTTTTCCGCGTCCAGAGTCTGATCATTCTCGGTGTTGCGCCACAGAAACCAGTCCGTCTGCAAGGCCAGGGCGAATTCCACCGTTTTTTCATCCAGAGTCACGAATTTGGCGTCATGGTCGCGAATGAACTGGTTGAGCAGATTTTTCTTGTTGTGAAATTTCCGCCCTTTCAACTCGGTCAACTCTCCCACGTCGTACAGATAATCCCAGTGCTCCCTGCACTCCTCGACTTCGACCCCGCTCAATCGTTGTTCCCAGATGAGCTTCAATTCTTCGGGGATGCGGATAAAGCAGGTGCTCTGCGGCAGACTGTTCTGCATGCCCCCCCAGTCGGCCTTCTCCCAATTCCCGACAGGGGCCCAGTACAAGGTCTGCGGAAAGGTTTGCCGAATGAGAACATAATCGTCCCTGAAGGACCATTCCAGGCCGTATTCCCGGCCCCAGCCCCAGAGGTTGATAAAGCTGTAATCCGACGCTTTTTGGCTGCACTGCGCCAGGCACCGGCTATATTCTTGCTGCCCGTCAAGGGTGATTGGGCGAAACGTTGTTTCCATAGGCCCTTCCGATATAAGTTACGCAACAATTACGGCCATTTTGATCAGATTTAAAAACTCAAGAAATCAAAGCTCTTGCAGTTGAGGCAAAAACAATTATACTTTGTAACCCGTGGATGTCAAAGCACGTCACCCCATTTTTCCGGAAGCATGAACCTTATGTCAGATACCCAGACCAACTGGAAACTAAAAACTCCTGCCCCCGAAGCAGAGCTTAACATTGCTCAGCAGCGGGGCATCGCCGAACGGCTTGAAGTGAGCCCGCTGCTGGTTCACTTGATGTCCCTGCGCGGTCTGGCCTGTGAATCCGACATGGACAAATTTCTGAGTCCCGGACTTCGCTACCTGCATCCGCTGGACAAATGGCCCGGCATCGAAGCCGGTGCGGCCCTGATCTGCACCGCGGTAGCGGAAAACCGCAAGATCGCGGTCTGGGGCGACTACGACGTGGACGGGATTACAGCCACAACGCTGGTCATAGATTTCATGGCGCGCCGGGGCGTCGAAGTGAGCCATTACATCCCCGACCGACTGGACTTCGGTTACGGCCTGCATGTCGACGGCATCCGCGAGTTGGCCGCCCAAGGTGTCGGTCTCCTGCTGACCGTCGATTGCGGCATCGCCAACAACGAAGAGATTCGAGAAGCCAAGGCGCTGGGGATGCACGTCATCGTCACCGACCATCACCTGCCCGGCCAGGACCTGCCCGAGGCCGAGGTCATCATCAACCCCAAGCTCGAGGGGTGGCCCACTCCCAACCTTGCCGGGGTCGGAGTGGCTTTTCTGCTCATGGGCGCGGTTAACCGCCTTCTCCCTGGAGCTGCGGCGGACATCCGCGATTTCCTTGATCTGGTCGCCCTGGGCACTGTCGCCGACGTTGTCCCTCTGGATGAACAGAACAGAATCCTGGTCAAAAACGGACTTCTGCTGATCAAGGAAGGACGCCGACCCGGCATCCAGGCCCTCAAGGAAATCAGCGGGCTGGGACCAGACGACAATGTGGGCACGGGCTCCATCGGCTTTGCCCTGGCACCGCGCATCAATGCCGCCGGGCGCATCGGCGACCCGGACCTCGCCGTACGCATGCTCTTGGCGACAGACCCGGAAGAAGCACGTCAGCTGGCTACGAAACTCGACAAACTCAACGCCAAACGCAAACTCGAAGAGCAGCGCATCCTGGAAGAGGCCATCACCCAGGCCGAGTCACAGCTTCACCTGCCCGGTCTCGTGCTGCATTCCGAACACTGGCACTCAGGCATCATCGGCATCGTGGCCTCGCGCATCGTGGAGCGCTTTCATCGCCCGTGTCTGATCCTGACCAAAGAAAACGGAATCTTCAAAGGCTCGGGCCGCTCCACCCCCTCCTTCGACTTGTATCAGGCCCTACTATCCTGCAAACAGTGCCTCTACAAATTTGGCGGCCACCGCCAGGCCGCAGGGCTGAAACTGGAGCCCTTCCAACTCGCAAATTTAAAAAATCTTTTTGCTTGGGCCGTGGAAGAGCAACTGGGCGCAAACCCGGCCCCGCCAGTCCTGGAACTGGACGCGGAGCTGCCCTTTGCCTTGATCACAGCCACTTTACTCAAAGAACTCGAACTGTTGCAACCCTATGGCCAAGGAAACCCGAGGCCCATTTTCCTTTCCCCGCCGCTGAGTATCCTCAAGCATCGTTTTTTCAGTCAAAAGAAACATCTGGAGCTGCATCTGTCCGACTCCAGTGACGGAACAAACATGCGAGCCGTGGCCTGGAGACAGGGAGAACGCTGGCAGGATGCATCTTTTACGGGCAAGCAGATTCAAATCGCCTACACACCGCGGCTGTCGAAATTCAATGGCTTGCAACAGATCGAACTGGCCGTGCAGGACATCCTGTCTCTGGAATAACCGCACTTTTCTTTATCACTAAAATCACGTAAACAGCACTGAAAATATTGGAGGAATATATGAAATGCCTCAAGAATTTGATGATTATTCTCGTGCTGCTGAGTACGGGATGCGCGGCACTGGTGATCGGAGGCGCCGCAGCGGTGGGGACGTATACATTTGTCGCGGGACAACTGCAGCGAACCTACAACGCCAATCTGGACGCAACGTACCAGGCCACATTAGCCGGATGCGAAGCTCTAGGGTTGCCTTTACAGGACAAGCAAAAGCAGCTCAGCAAAGCATCGGTCAAGGTGATAGACGGGGACCGGGAAGTCTGGATATCGCTGACTGCCCAAAGCTCTACAACCACCGAAGTCTCCATCCGGGTGGGGTATCTTGGTGACGAACTGGCGTCGCGGCGCATCCACGAAGCGATTCAGGCCCGGTTGTAACAACCCAAGCCCCTGCGTAGCGGGGGCTTTTTGCTGCTGTGCCATTTAAACCCAGGCAAAACGCATGGCCTGCATAAACGCGGAGCCGAAATTTTCCTTTTCCACCAAGCCTTCCACGACCACTCGGCCAGGCAAGCAGGCCAGCCAATCGCGAATATCTTCCCGCTCCAGAGCCAGAAGAGTTCCCGCCAGGGCGGTGTTTCCGACCACCTTTATTTTTTCCCGCCAGGCCTCGGGCAAGAAACCAAGCGTGATCAAATCTGAAGGGTCTGCATGCTCTCCAAGCGCCCCCGCCAGATAAATCCGAGTCACGTCTCCTTCCAGCAATCCCGCACTTTGCACCAGGCTTCGCAGCGCCACGTTGACCCCGGCCTTGGCTTTGAGGAATTCTTCGACATCACGTTCGGCTACAAAAACCCCCGGTTCAAGGTCAAATATACGACCCAGCCGATGATTGCGGATCTGCTGTGAGATCTTGCGGGCCAATGGCATCGTCACAGCCTGAAAATGGCCCTCCTCATCGAGCACGTCGAGGCGGCGCAACAGGGCCAACAGTGACGCGTATCCCGTCCCTGATATGCCGCTTAAAGGCGACCCGCCCCATTGCAGGCCCTTTGGGCCCAGGTCGACACTGCTGAGCACCCGCTCGCCCGCCATGGCTCCGCAGCACAGGCCCACGCCTTCGATGGCCGGTCCCATGGGCACGCTGCAAGCATAAAAATGCTCTGCATCCAACCCGAGGACAAACTCCCCGTTCGTGCCCAGGTCGGCGAGCAGAAAGGGGTACTCCGGCTCAAGAGTTGAAATATAGGCCAAACCTGCGCTGATATCGGCACCGATAAAAGGCCCGAGCAGCGGCGGAATATAGGCCTCCGGCAACTCGTCATCCATCCGGACCGTCTCGCCGCCCTGCCAGGGCAGGCTGTACGGGGCATAGGCCAAGCCGCTCAGCGGGGCATCCAGGAGGGTTGCGATCATGGTGCTGTTCCCGCAGACGGCCAGGGAAACGGCGCCGCTTTGACGCACCAAATCCTTGAGCACCACGATGACTGATTGGCGCAGGTGATCACGCGCCGCATCCGAAGAGAGCGCGTATCGCAGCCTGGACATGACCTCGCTGCCAACGCCCATCTGCGGATTGACCATGGCAAATTCCGGACTATGCCCCGCACTGGAACTCAGCGACCATTTGATGCGGGTTGTGCCGATATCAACGGCCAAGCCCTCACCGCGGCCTCCGGCCAGTGTCCGTCGGGCAAAAGCTGGCACTTCAATGCCGCACGACTGAAGCACCAGGTGCTTGCAGCCCAGCCGCCAACCGGCCGCCAATTCTTCGGAGCTGAGTCTTGCTTGATCATCAGTGCACGGCGCGGGGGGATCGTCCAGGAATCGAATTCTGCATTTTCCGCACAGTCCCGTGCCTGCGCACAAATCACGCCCCCGGCTGATGCCAACCTCAAAAAGCAGGTACAAAAACGGCTGGTCAGACCTCGCGTGGACAGTTTGCAGGGCTGTCCCGGTCTGATGAATATCGATTCTTAGCACAGCAGCAGCCGTTTCCCATCTGCGCGCGGCGGCTCGACAACCCCGATCTCTGCGACCATTTCGCCTCCTTCGCGCAGCCACGCCCGGACATCGTTCAGCTGTTCAGGCGGCACGCCAAGGAGCATCCCCCCTGAAGTTTGCGCGTCGTACATGAGGTCCAGCAGAACGGGGTCAAGGCCAACGGAGGCCTCGACAGTTTTGGCGCAAAAATGTTTATTGGCGTGACTTCCAAGGGGTAAAAGGCCGATGCGGGCCAGCTCGAGGGCGTGATCCATGATAGGTACGGAAGAAACATCCAGAGATATCGTACAATCCGAGGCTGTCGCCATTTCAAGCGCATGCCCCCCCAGGCCAAAACCCGTGATGTCCGTAGCGGCCTTAAGTCCGAATTTGGCAACCGCTTCACCCGGCACGCGGTTAAGTCGCGCGGCCCAGCGATACACATCCTCTTCAAAGGCGTCGCTCCCTTCCCACTGCCCCTTGATGGCCGTGGCCAGGACGCCGGTTCCAACAGGCTTGGTCAAAAGAAGAATATCTCCAGGGCGCAGACCCGCATTCGTGGCATATCTGTCCGGATCGATAATGCCAGATACGGACAATCCATATTTAATCTCTTTATCCTGAACGCTGTGACCACCTACAAGCAGGGCTCCCGCCTCTTGGATTTTAAGCAGGCCTCCGCGCAAGATTTCCCGCAAAACGGAGATATCCATTGTCGAGATGGGAAAACAAACAATATTCATTGCCACATACGGCACGCCGCCCATGGCATAGACATCGGAGAGTGAATTGGCAGCGGCGATCTGGCCAAATCTGAAGGGATCGTTGACGATGGGCGTGAAGAAATCCAGCGTCTGGACCAAAGCTTTCCCTGCGGGGAAACGCACAATTGCCGCATCCTCACTGTTTCCCATCCCGGTCAGGATCCGTTCATCATCCTTGAAATGCAGCCCAAGCAATGCCTGCTCCAGGTCCCCTGGAGCCAATTTGGCGGCTCAACCGGCAGCGCTTACCGTTTGAACCAATGGCGTATTTTTCACGATCCAGACCTCGCAGCTATATTCTGAGCGTTTTTTTTGAAAAATTCTATCAACTTGAGAGCCGCCGGAAAAAGGGATCTCTTCTTGTTGAAGACGATATAAAAGGATCGCTCCAGATGCAGGCCAGGAAGATCAACAGCCATCAAGGCTCCTGTTTCTAACTCATGGTGGACAGTGATGGCTGAGGTGATGGACGCACCCATGCCGGCTGACAGGCACCTGGCCATGGCCCCGGCATTGCGCACCATGATGACGGTTCGCAAAGAATGAATGTCGATGTCAAACGTGGCCAGGCTTTCGGCCATGGCCACGCGAGTTCCCGAGCCATCCTCGCGCAGGACCCATGGCAAGGTTTGTAACAGGTCTGCCACCGCCAGATGCCTATGTTTTTCAAACAACCGAGGAGTCATGACCAGGACAAGTGAATCGCTTGCAATTTTTTCATATTGCAAATCGGGCGACTCAAAGACAGCACCTACCACGCCAAGCATAAGCGCATTGTTACGGACCTGTGTTACGATATCCTCAGAGTCGCCTATGTGCAAATCCATAATGACTTCCGGGTACTTATCCCAAAATTTTGCCAGAATTTCCGGCATAATATAGTTCGCGGGAATTGTACTGCCCCCGAGATCTAGTTTACCCGTAATCCGATCCTGCAGTTTTCGGAGCTCGGAAATCGCTAGTTCTGAAGCTTCAAAGATTTTTTTGGCATGCTCATAAAGGACCTCGCCTGCCTTGGTCGGGACAACAGTCCTTCCAATGCGGTCAAAAAGCTGGACTTCGAGTTCTTGCTCTAATGATGCCACATGAGCACTGATTGTCGGTTGCGAGAGATAGAGCGACTTTCCAGCTTTAGAAAAACTGCAGTGCTCAAAAACTTTGGAAAAAGCTTCGATCTTTCGAATATCCATATATGGCCATTCCTGGTATAGAAAAAAACAATACATTAACCCAAAAAAAATGAGGCAGACCGGCTGCCTCATTTTAATGCGTGATATCTATGCTTCTTCTGTAGCTGCAGGGGCTGCAGCAACAGCTGTTTCAGCAAACTTGTCGCTCAAACGGGTGAACTCGATGAGTGCCATGGAGGCACTGTCACCAACGCGAGGGATGCCAAACTTGACGACTCTGGTGTATCCGCCGGGAACATCCTTGAAACGGGGGCCAATTTCATCAAACAGTTTTTTGACGCTGTGATGGCTTCCCAGAACCGTAAAGGCCTGCCTGCGAGCATGCAAGGTATCCTGAAGCGCCATCGTGATGAGCTTGTCAGCAAAGATGCTCAGTTCCTTGGCCTTGGCTTCCGTCGTACGAATCCGCTCATGTTCTACCAAGGAGCGAACCATATTCTTCATCAGGGCCTTGCGGTGCTCCCACGTGCGCCCCAGTTTTCGACCAGCTTTTCTATGCCTCATCTTCTTCGTTCCTCTTTAACCAATCCTGGTACAATTCGTCAAAATTATCGACTCTGATTCCAAAATCAAGCCCCATGCTCTCAAGAACCCGGCGAATGTCTTCCAGAGACTTCCGACCAAAATTCTTGGTCTTCAGCAAGTCAGCCTCGGTCTTTTGGACCAATTCGCCGACGATGTGAATGCCAGCGCTTTTAAGGCAGTTGCTTGCTCTGACGGGAAGTTCAAGATCTTCGATGTTCTTGAAGAGATTTTCGTTGATCTTGTCCTGGGGCTTGGATTTGGCCTTTTCGATATCCGCCGAGCCTTCATCGAAGTTAATGAAGACAGTCAGCTGCTCTTTCAGAATTTTGGCGCTGAAAGCCAATGCATCGTCCGGAGTGATGGAACCGTCGGTCCAAACCTCGATGATCAATTTATCATAATTGGTCATCTGGCCGACTCGAGCCTGCTCAACCGCATAAGCGACCTTGCGGATGGGAGAAAAGCTCGAATCCAGGGTGATAACGCCGATCTCGTTGTCCAAATCCTCGTGCATCTCGGCGGGGACATAGCCCTTGCCCATGCGAAACTCGAGATTCATGACCAAATCGATATCTTCGGAGAGAGTCGCGAGATGCAATTCAGGATTGAGAATCTTAATATGCTGATTTTCAACAATTGCAGATGCCGTGACCTCGCCTTTGACATTGGCGATCAGCTGAACCCGCTGTGGCTCAGGAGTATTCATGGCCACGCGCAATTGCTTCAAGTTCAGAACAATGTCCGTTATGTCTTCAGTGACTCCGGGGATGGTCGTGAATTCATGCTGTATGCCCTGAATATTGACCGAGACCGGAGCCGCGCCCTGAAGAGAAGAAAGAAGAACTCGGCGCAACGCATTTCCGATCGTAGTGCCAAAACCTCTTTCCAGAGGTTCGCACACAAAACGTCCATACATGTCATCGCACTTCGGATCTTTCTCAAGTTGTTCCGGCCTGACAAGCTCTGCCCAATTTCGGACGTAAACTTTTTTGTCTCCGCTATACGTAGAACTCATGTTTACCGCCCTTTATTTGGAGTAGAGTTCAACAATCAACTGCTCTGTCATGGGGAACGTGATATCTTCTCTGGTGGGAAGAGCCTTTACAGATCCCTTGAAGGCAGGAGCATCGATCTCGAGCCAGGCAGGTACGCCGCGACGAGCGACAACTTCCAAAGCCTCGGTGATGACAAGGTTCTTCTTGGTGCGATCCCGCACCTCAAGAACGTCACCCGACTTCATCTGAATAGAAGGCACATTCACGCGACGACCATTGAGGCTGAACAAACCGTGACGAACCATCTGACGAGCCTGGCTGCGCGAATTGGCGAAACCAAGTTTGTACGCGACGTTGTCGATACGGGTTTCAAGCAACATCAAAAGATTCGTGCCGGTAATTCCCTTGCGACGCTCAGCTTCCTCAAAATATCTGCGGAACTGACCTTCAAGGATACCATACATCTTCCTTACTTTCTGCTTCTCACGAAGCTGCAAGGCGTAATCGCTGGGCTTTTTGCGAGCTTTCCCATGATCGCCAGGCGCGTACGCGCGACGCTCAAAAGCACACTTATCAGTATAACATCTATCGCCTTTGAGAAAAAGCTTTCCGCCTTCTCTACGGCATATTCTGCACTTAGGGCCTGTATATCTAGCCAAGGTAAATTCCCCCTATACTCTACGACGTTTGGGCGGACGGCAGCCGTTATGCGGAATGGGTGTCACGTCGCGAATAAAAGCGACGCGCAAACCGACAGCATTGATTGCACGCATTGCGGACTCGCGTCCAGAGCCAGGTCCCTTTACAAGAATACCTACAGAGCGCATGCCGCACTCCATGGCCTTACGGGCTGCTGTTTCAGCTGCCTTCTGAGCAGCAAAAGGGGTGTTCTTACGAGAACCCTTGAAACCGGAAGCGCCTGAGCTCGCCCAGCTGATTACGTTACCCGTCGGATCTGTAAAGGTAATAATCGTATTATTGAAGGTGCTGTTCACATGAGCAATACCCGTGGGGATATTTCTCTTTTCCTTTTTCTTTATTACTCTCTGCGGTCTTGCCATTTGTCTGTCTCCACCCAGTTACTTTTTCTTCTTACCAACAATGGCTCTGCGTGGGCCTTTGCGAGTGCGCGCATTGGTATGCGTACGCTGACCACGACATGGCAAGCCGCGCCTATGTCTCAAACCTCTGTAGCAACCGATATCCATAAGACGCTTGATATTGGCCACGATCTCACGGCGTAAATCGCCTTCGACCTTATGACTGGATTCCAATTCTTTACGAAGCGTGTTGATATCGTCACTAGTGAGATCGTCACTGTTTTTGGTCCAATCAATATTTGTAGCATCAAGGATTTTAAGAGCTGTAGCTCGGCCGATGCCATAAATATATGTCAATGCAATATCTAGCCTTTTGTTTCTCGGCAAATCTACACCAACTAATCTTGCCACAATATCCCCCTATCCTTAACCCTGTCTTTGTTTATGCCGCGTATTGTCACAAATCACTCTAAGCACGCCTTTGCGCTTGATAACTTTGCATTTGGGACAAATTTTGCGAACTGAAGGTCTAACTTTCATTGAATCCCCCGAAGATTTTCAATTGAAACTCAAGCCGAATTACATTTGGCTGAGAATAAATGGTCCGTCCTTGGTGATAGCCACCGAATGTTCAAAATGAGCAGATAGGCTTCGATCTTTGGTTACTGCAGTCCAACCGTCGGAGAGGATTTCGACCTGGTCGGTACCCATTGCAACCATCGGCTCAATGGCAATCACCATTCCCGGCTTCAAAGGCAATCTTGCGCTATTCTTGGGCACGAAATTGGGGACTTCCGGCTTCTCATGAAGCATCCTGCCTATCCCATGACCAACAAATCGCTTGATAACGGAAAACCCTTGAGCCTCAACCCGTTCCTGTACAGCCCGTGAAACATCGTAAAGGTCATTTCCTGGAACTGCCTGCTCGATTCCCAGATTAAGAGAATCCAAGGTGACTTCCAGTAAATGGGCCGCGCCCTCACTGATACTTCCTACAGGAAAGGTCCTTGCGGTATCTCCATAAAAACCTTGAAACTTAACTCCAAAATCAATGGATAATATGTCACCATCAACCAGTTCCCGTTTGGATGGGAATCCATGCACGATCTCTTCGTTGACTGAACAGCATAGAGCATATGGGAAACCCAGGTAGCCCTTGAATGCTGGAATAACATCAAATGAAGCACAAAGCTCGATAGCCTTTTCTTCCAATTCCCAGGTTGTTACTCCGGGGAAAACCAAGCTGCCAATATCATTGAGAATCTTGGCCGCTATAAGATTGGCTTCTCGCATGACGGCAATTTCCTGCGAATTTTTCAGGAAAATGCCTCTGTGTTTTTTCAACCTTGCCTGCCCTTGATTTTTGCCTTGGCAAGCAGGCCATCATATCTGCCGGATATAAGATGCGACTGCACCTGGGACATGGTGTCCATGGATACGCCGACAACGATCAGCAGGGATGTGCCTCCGTAATAAAACGGGACATTGAACTGTTTCATCAGGAGCATGGGCAAAACACAGACGAGCGAGATATACAAAGCGCCCCACAAAGTCAAACGGGTCAGAACCTTGTCAATATACTCGTTTGTCTTGAAGCCAGGGCGTATGCCGGGGACAAAAGCCCCTTGTTTCTTTAGGTTTTCGGAAATTTCCTTCGGGTCAAAAACTATGGCCGTATAGAAAAAACAGAAAAATACGATGAATGCCACAAAACAAATATTGTAAATAATTGAATCTGGCCTGAAATAATCAGACATCTTGTTCAATATTTCAACATTTGAGAAATTGGCTATCGTCGCAGGAAACATCAGGATCGACGATGCGAAAATGGGCGGGATGACACCGGCCGTATTTATGCGTAACGGCAGATGACTCGTCTGCCCACCATACATTTTCCGTCCGACCATTCGCTTGGCGTAATGGATGGGAATCCTTCGCTGAGCACGTTCCATGAAGGTGATGCCCACCAAAACCCCAGCCATGACGACCACAACCAGCAGCACAGTGAAAAGGGATACGTCACCGGCCGTGAAAAGCCGATACGATTTTCCGATGCCGCTGGGCAGACCGGAAATGATACCAGCACAGATGATCAGGCTGATACCGTTGCCAATCCCTTTTTCCGTGATTTTCTCACCAAGCCACATGATGAACACGGTACCAGCGGTGAGAGTCAGAACGGTGATGAACCGGAAGCCCCAGCCTGGCATATAGACAATGGAAGCCCCGGTGGGGCTTGTCATAGTCTCAACGCCAATGGCGATCCCGAGGCCCTGGATCACGGATATCAGCACCGTTCCATATCGCGTATACTGGGTAATCTTCTTCTTACCCGCAGCGCCTTCTTCCTTGCTCAGCCTTTTGAGTTCAGGGCTGACAACTGTCAAAAGCTGCAGGATGATCGAAGCGGAAATGTAAGGCATAATTCCAAGTGCAAAAATGGACAGATTCATCAAGCCGCCGCCCGAAAACATGTCGAACAACCCAAAAAGGGTGTTTTGTGCGTTGGCAAAAAAATCTGCTAGAGCATTCCCGTCAACACCTGGTATCGGCAGATGAACACCTACTCGGAAAACAGCCAACAGGAGAAAAGTCCAAACAAACTTGCTTTTCAGCTCTGACATACCCGTGTTTGCGCCTTTGGATATACTCACAATGCTATCCTTCGATCGAAATGGCTTCGCCACCCGCTGCAGTGATTTTTTCTACAGCCTGTTTGCTGAACTTGTGTGCAGTGATCTTAAGCGCCTTGACGGCTTCTCCGTCGCCAAGAATCTTGATCGGCTGATCGCGATCAACCAAACCGGACAAATACAGATCCTCGATCAATACTTCAGCCTTGTCAGCAAAGGCGGAAAAAACGGTCGAGAGATTAAGAGTCTGGTAGGTGACGCGAAAGGGATTCTTGAAGCCGCGCTTCGGCAGTCTGCGATAAAGGCGCATCTGGCCGCCTTCAAACCATGCAGGTACTCCGCCACCGCTACGGGCATTTTGACCCTTGTGACCTTTGCCTGAAGTTCCGCCCTGGCCCGATGCAGTGCCGCGGCCCAGTCTTTTTACCTTGGCGCGTTCCTCGGGATATGGATACAATTCATGCAGGTTCATTATTGAATAACCTCTACAAGATGCTTGACTTTATTGATCATCCCTCGAACACATTCATTGTCGGGAAGAGTGCGGACCTGGTTGAGCTTTGTAAAACCAAGAGCCTTTACAGTTCTTCTATGCACAGGACTCTGGGTAATCAGGCTCTTAGTCAGTTTGATCTTAATCATAACTTCACCTATTTTCTCTTGATGGTGAGAGTTTTGCCTCTCATCCGTCCGACGAGTTCGGCGCTGCGAAGGGAACGAAGTCCTGCAAATGTAGCGCGAAGCACATTGTGAGGATTGTTCGTGCCGATGGCCTTGGTCAGTATGTCATGGACGCCGGCGGCCTCCATGACTGCACGGACTGGCCCGCCGGCAATGATTCCCGTACCTGCGGAAGCAGGCTTGAGCATTACATGACCGGCTCCAAAATTCCCCAAAACTTCGTAAGGGATGGTTCCATCGAGAAGTTCAACCTTCTGCATGTCCTTGCGGGCTCTGTCAGTAGCCTTTTTGATAGCATCAGGAACCTGATTTGCCTTGCCCAGGCCAAACCCTACCGTTCCCTTTCCATCACCAACCACAACTAATGCGCTGAAGCTGAATCGACGGCCACCCTTGACAACTTTGGCGACGCGATTGAGATAGACAATTTTCTCAATGAGTTCAAATTCGTTTTGTTGCATGGATGTCCTCGATTAAAAATTTAAGCCGCCTTCTCTGGCTCCATCGGCAACGGCTTTGATCCGGCCATGGTATACGAAGCCGTTGCGATCAAAGACCACAGAAGTGATGCTCTTCTTAATCGCTTCTTCGGCAACCTTCTTTCCTACCAACTTTGCATTCTCGACAGTCAGGCGAATGTTGTCACCTTCAAGGCTCAGCGTTGATGCAGAGGCCAAGGTTGCTCCAGCCAAATCGTCGATTATCTGCGCGTAAATATGCTTGCTGGAACGAAAAACAACCAGTCTTGGCCTTTCAGGCGTACCGTTGATCTTTTTACGAATCCGCATCTTGCGTTTTTTACGGGCTTCATCTCTTGATAATTTCATAGCTTATCCTATTTCTTGCCGCCGGATTTGCCGGCCTTGCGACGGATAGTCTCATCAGTATATTTGATTCCCTTGCCCTTGTACGGCTCAGGCGGACGAACCCGACGAATCTGAGACGCAACTTCGCCCACAGCCTGCTTGTCACATCCGGAGATGGTGACCTTGTTGCCTTCGGCCTTGGCCTGGATTCCTGAGGGCAACGCAAAGTTGACCGGATGAGAAAAGCCAACGTTCAGCACAACGGTATTGCCCTGTACGTTGACCTTGTAACCAACGCCGATGACTTCAAGAGTTTTTTCAAAGCCCTTGGTGACGCCGGTAACGGCATTGGCAAGCAGTGTCCTGCGCAAGCCATGCTGCTGGCGGGCGATCCTGCTGTCGTCAACAGGATTTACGGAAACCGTATTGTTGTCGACACTGACTGCGATGGCAGGATGAGTGGCAAGAGTAAGAACCCCCTTGGGTCCTTTCACTTCTATCCCGCTTTCTGCGATTTTAAGATCAACACCACTTGGGATGCTGATCGGCATTTTTCCTACTCGAGACATAGCGATCTCCTACCAAATCTCACAAAGAAGTTCGCCGCCAACGCCGATTTCGGCAGCCTGTTTTCCTTCGAGCACACCCTTGGATGTGGACAAAATGCAAATTCCAAGACCATTTTGCACAGAAGGAATGCTCTTCGCACCCACATAAATACGACGACCCGGCTTACTGATTCTCTTCAAGCCGGCAACGACAGCCTTATTTTCATGGTATTTTAAATTAACCAGTAAGGCATCATTCTCAAGGGCATATCCGTTGATATAGCCCTCTTCGTTCAATATTTTGAGCAGCGCCTCGCGGGTGCGGCTGGGAGTAATGGAAACAGTTGAATGCATCGCTTTGTATGCATTACGAATTCGAGTCAATAAATCTGCAATAGGATCTATGACAGACATGAGCGTACCTCATTTACCAGCTAGATTTTCTTACGCCAGGCAGTTCACCGGCAAGGGCCATATTCCTGAAGCAGATTCTGCAAATGCCGAACTTACGCAAGAAGGCTCTAGGCCGACCGCAAATGGGGCATCTGTTGTACTGGCGTGTGGAAAATTTGGGCTTCCGCTGAGCCTTGACCATCAAAGATGTACGAGTCAAGTTACACTCCTCCTTACTTCTTGAAGGGCATTCCAAGAAGCTTCAAAAGCATCTTGCCTTCTTTGTCAGTCTGGGCAGTAGTTATAACAGAAATATTCATACCCACTGCTTTTTCAATCCTATCAATCTCAATTTCGGGAAAGATAGTATGTTCCTTTATGCCAAGGGTATAATTTCCGCGGCCATCAAAACCTCTGTCCGGTACGCCCCGGAAGTCGCGGACTCTGGGAAGCGCGATCGTCAACAGCTTCTCCAGAAAAGCCCACATTCTGTCTCCTCGAAGCGATACCCGGCAGCCTACAGGCATTCCCTCGCGCAGCTTAAATGCAGCGATGGATTTCTTTGCCCGAGTTACAACGGCCCGCTGACCAGCAATCAGAGACAAATCGCGTACAGAATCCTGTATGATTTTGTTATTCTGGCTACCTTCACCCAGTCCCATATTCAATGAGACACATTTGATCGCCGGAATCTGCATCACGGACGTGAAGCTGAATTCCTTCGTGAGTTCAGGAGCGACTTTATCTTTGTAGATCTTTTCGAGACTACTCATTGCTGCACCTTAACTGATCGTTTCATTGCATTTTTTGCAATAACGAACTTTCTTGTTATCGTCAGTAAACTTATAACCCACTCTTGTCGGCTTTGAACAAGCGTTGCACACCAGCTGAACGTTAGATACATTCACAGGCATTTCCTTCTCAACTATTCCGCCAGGCTGGTTGTTATAAGGATTAGGCTTGGTGTGTTTTTTCACCATATTGGCCTTTTCGACAATAACCTGCTTTTTGCTGCGAAGAATTTTGACAACCTTGCCAATCTTACCTTTGTCTTTTCCGACAAGAATCATCACATTGTCATCTTTGTGAATTTTCCAGACATGAGTAGACATAGATTACAACACCTCTGGGGCTAAAGATACAATCTTCATAAAGTTCTTTGCCCGCAATTCACGTGCAACAGGCCCAAAAATACGAGTGCCCATCGGCTCAAGGTTCTTATTCAGCATAACCGCCGAATTATTATCGAAACGGATAAAAGTTCCATCGGGTCGGCCGATCTCTTTTGTTGTTCTTACAACTACTGCCTGGAGAACATCGCCCTTTTTAACTTTTCCATGAGGGATTGCTTCTTTGACGGCCACCATGATGATGTCACCAACACGAGCATATCGCCTCTTACTTCCGCCTAGCACCTTGATGCAGGCAACCTTCTTGGCTCCGGAATTGTCTGCGACATCCAAAGTCGTCTGCATTTGAATCATTTTACAATCCCCTACAAAGCTCTTTCAATGATTTTCATCAGATGCCAATTCTTCCGCGCACTTAAAGGACGGGACTCGACGATCTGAACTTTATCCCCAATGTGACATTCATTGTTGGGGTCATGAGCCATGAATTTCTTTCTGCGGCGGATATATTTTTTAAGAACAGGATGTTTGACCAGTGTTTCGACACGCACGACAATGGTCTTGTCGTTCTTATCGCTCACTACGAAGCCAACAAGAGTTCTCTTGTTTGATGTCTTTCCGCTGTTACTCATCACCTGTCTCCATGTCCTTCGCTTTCAAAATCGTCAAAATCCGAGCTATGGATTTCTTAACAAGCGGTATTCTCTGACTATTTTCAAGCTGCGCGGTTGCATGCTGAAAACGAAGATTCATCAATTCCTTACGAAATTCACCAAGTTTCACCTGGAGCTTCTCAGGACCCAATTCCCGTAATTGTTGAGCATTCATCCTGTCTTACTCCTTTTCGACTATGGTAGTCTTTATAGGCAGCTTGTAGGCAGCTCTCTGCAATGCTTCTTTAGCCAGCTCAAAGTCGACGCCCTTTATCTCGTAAAGGATACGACCTCTTTGAACCGGAGCGCACCAACCGACCGGCGAGCCCTTGCCTTTACCCTGACGTACTTCCAAGGGTTTGGCCGTGATCGTCTTATCGGGAAAAATACGAATGAAAACCTTGCCGCCTCTTTTAATGTGCCGCATCATCGCGATACGGGCGGCTTCAATTTGCTGACTCGTGAGTTTTCCGCATTCCATAGCCTTCAAACCGATTTCACCAAAAGCAACTGTGGTCGCGCGTCCTGCAAGACCGCGAATACGACCTTTTTGCTGCTTCCGAAATTTGACCTTTTTAGGACTCAGCATCAGCTATCTACCTCGCTCAGGATCTCACCCTTGAACACCCAAACCTTTACGCCAATGATGCCGTAAGTGGTCTTTGCAAGCGCAACACCGTAATCGATGTCGGCACGCAGGGTATGCAGGGGCACGCGACCCTCTCTCGCCCATTCTGTACGAGCGATTTCCGCTCCACCAAGACGTCCGCCACACTGGACTTTGATACCGAGTGCGCCAAATTTCTGAGCCATGCCCAGAGTCTTCTTGATGGCTCGACGAAAAGCTACCCGACGCTCGAGCTGCTGCGCAATGGATTCCGCAACGAGCTGTGCATCTGTTTCCGGGCGGCGGATTTCGTTAACCTCAATCACAAAATCACGAGCAAACTTGCCTTTGAGTTCGGCTCTGAGCTTTTCAATTTCAACGCCCTTTCGTCCGATAACAATACCGGGGCGTGCAGTGAAAATAATCAAACGAACCTTATCGGCAGCTCTCTCGATTTCAATCTTAGAAATACCGGCGTGGAACAGCTTTTCCTTTACATATTTCCGAAGCCTACTGTCTTCGAAAACATACTCTGCATATTTCTTGTCGCTGAACCAACGGGACTTCCAGTTTTTATTGTATCCCAGACGGAATCCGTAAGGATGAACTTTATGACCCAAAGCACTGCCCTCCTAGAGTTCATCGACAACCACAGTAATGTGGCTGCTGCGCTTGATAATTCTGTAAGCCCGGCCCATTGCCCTGGACTGAATCCGCTTCCAGCTCGGGCCGCCATCAATGCGAACTTCTTTCACATAGAGGTTATCGACATTGAGCTTGGAGTTGTGTTCAGCGTTAGCAATTGCAGTCGTCAGAACCTTCTCAATCAGACGGGCAGCTTTCTTGGGGGTGAATTTCAGGACATTCAACGCATCTTCCACGTGTTTACCGGTCACGTTACGTGCGACCAACCTGGCTTTCTGCGGGGAAACGCGTATAAACTTGGCAACTGATCTTGTTTCCATTTGAAACTTCCTGTCTATTTCTTCTTCTTATCAGCAGCGTGGCCAAAATAAGTCCTGGTGGGTGCAAATTCACCAAGTTTGTGTCCGACCATATTCTCAGAGACAAACACCGGGATAAATTTCTTTCCATTATGCACTGCAAAGGTAAGTCCGACCATCTCTGGTAAAATCGTAGACCGGCGAGACCAAGTCTTGATCACCTGACGGCTTCTATCAGCGTGGGATTTTTCCACCTTGTTAAGCAGATGGCCATCCACGAAAGGGCCTTTTTTCAGAGACCTAGGCATAGAAACTCCTACTTACTTCCACGGCGTTTTACGATTAACTTGGACGAAGGCTTCTTCGGAGAACGAGTCTTGTATCCTTTGGTGGGCTTACCCCAGGGGGTAACGGGATGACGTCCACCAGAGCTTCTGCCTTCGCCACCACCCAATGGGTGATCGACGGGGTTCATCGCCACGCCACGAACCTTGGGACGATTGCCCAGCCAACGGTTACGTCCGGCTTTACCGATAGAGACATTCTCATGCTCGATATTGCCGACCTGACCGACGGTAGCGATGTTCACGGCCAAAACCTTGCGAACTTCACCCGAAGGCAATCTGAGCAGTGCGTACTTGTCTTCCTTGGCGATGACCTGAGCGTAAGCACCGGCAGAGCGGGCCAACTGGCCTCCGCGCCCGGGGTACAACTCAATGTTGTGCACCAGGGTTCCAAGGGGAATGCGGGCCAACGCCAGGGCATTGCCCGGCTTGATGTCAGCCTTGTCGCCAGCCAGGATCTGATCACCGACATTGAGTCCGAGCGGACAGATTATGTAGCGCTTATCGCCGTCAGCATAATGCAGCAAGGCAATACGCGCGCTTCTGTTCGGATCATACTCGATAGTGGCGACCTTCGCCGGGACATCAATCTTGTTCCGCTTAAAATCAATCAGGCGATACAAAGACTTGTTTCCACCGCCACGGCGGCGCATGGTGATACGGCCGTTATTGTTGCGACCGCTTTTTTTATTCAAACCCTTGGTCAGGGACTTTTCAGGAGTTGTGCACGTGATCTCATCAAACGTGAGAACAGTCTGCGACCTGCGTCCGGCAGATGTGGGTTTAAGCTTTCGAATTGCCATGATTACACCCCTTCAAAGAAATCAATCTTTTCGCCGGCGGCAAGAGATACGTACGCCTTCTTGTATCCGCTGATCTTGCCAACCACGCGACCGAACTTCTTTCTTGTACGCGGACGATAATTGACAATGTTCACGGCGGTGACTTTTACGTTGAATACGTTCTCCACTGCACGCTGCACATCGATTTTGTTCGCGGCAGAATGAACAAAAAAAGCAACTTGATTCCCAAGTTCCTTGAGGCCCGTAGATTTTTCAGAAATCAGCGGCCTGAGTAATACTTGCGTGCTTTCCATTATTTCAACCTCTCCTGCAGCGCCAAGACAGCGCCCTGGTCCAGGACCATCTGGGGATACTTGAGGATTTCGTAAACATTGATCGACTGCGGATCCAACACGAGAATACCAGGAACGTTCCTGGCCGAAAGAGCAAGGTTGGTATCTTTTTCAGCAACAACAATCAAGGCTTTTTTCAACCCGAGGGTATCCTTGCAGGCCACGAAGTTCTTGGTCTTGATCTCATCGAACTGGAGCTTGTTGACAACAAGCATGTTCTCAGAGGTAAACCGCGAGGAGATGGCCATCTTCAGAGCAAGCTTACGGATCTGCTTGTTAATCTTGAAACTGTAGTCACGAGCCTGAGGACCGTGAATCACCGCGCCACTTCTCCAAAGAGGAGAGCGGCTGGATCCTGCACGGGCTCGTCCGGTGCCCTTCTGGCGCCACGGCTTTTTGCCGCCGCCCCGTACGAGACCGCGGGTTTTGACACCAACGGTTCCGGAGCGAAGCTTCGCCAAATGAGACTTCACAGCCAAGTGAAGCACTTCGGGCCTTACTTCGATCTGGAAGATGTCATCAGCCAGGGAAATCTCGCCGACTTCCTTCCTGTTTTGATCGTATACTTTCGCGTTTGCCATTATCTATACCCCTTTACTTCATCTTGCTGAGGACGACGATCCCCTGCTTGGGTCCTGGAACTTGGCCGCGTACAAGCACGACATTATCTTCCGGGCGGACGTCAACAATCTCAAGATTGAGCATTGTGGCGGTCTTGTTTCCAAGCTGACCCGGCATTTTCTTTCCCTTGAAAACCTTGCTCGGCCAGGCACACTGACCAATCGAGCCGGGCTTTCTGTGGACCTGTTCGTGTCCGTGTGAGGCCGGCGCTCCGCTGAAATTCCAGCGGCGGATGACGCCTGCGAACCCGCGACCCTTGGAAGTGCCGGTAACGCGAACCTTTTCGCCGGGAGTGAACATTTCGACGGTCAGCTTCTGACCGATTTCATATTCATCAACGCTTCCAAGACGGATTTCCTTCAGCATTTTGTAAAAGCCACAATTTGCCTTTTGCTGATGGCCCTGCTCGGGTTTGGTCAGTCGATGTGCAGCCACTTCTTCAAAACCAACCTGTATCGCAGTGTAACCGTCTTTTTCGCTGACCTTTTTTTCAATAACTGGGCAGGGTCCGGCCTGAATGACCGTTACGGGGATGACGTTTCCGTCAGTACCGTAAATTCTGGTCATGCCGATCTTGCGCCCAACGATTCCTAAAGTCTTTTTCATGATAGCCTCTCGTTATCCCTACAGCTTGATTTCTACATCAACGCCAGCGGGAAGATTCAGCTTACCCAGAGCATCAACCGTCTGTTGGGTGGGTTCAAGAATGTCCAAAAGGCGTTTGTGTACACGCATCTCAAACTGTTCCCGAGATTTCTTGTCCACATGCACGGACTTCTGAACCGTCTGCTTGTGGATACGGGTCGGCAACGGAATAGGGCCGGCAATTGATGCACCGGTATTACGTGCTGAATCTACAATCTCGGCTACAGCCTTATCCAAAATGCGGTAGTCGTACGCTCTCAATTTTATGCGAATTTTGTCACTGTTCATGATGACCTTGCCTCATTACTCCTGAATTTCGGAAACAACACCAGCGCCAACGGTACGTCCACCTTCGCGGATTGCGAAGCGAACACCCTTTTCCATGGCGATCGGGTTGATCAGATGCACATGGAAAGTCGTGTTGTC